>OGNE01000026.1_pt1 | contig 123079 bp, 127 predicted proteins | sample 1573401 | NCBI WGS metagenome assembly OGNE01 (sample SAMEA2581884, study PRJEB24529) | metagenome | biome: Human gut stool | place: China | collected 2011 | reverse complement strand
AGTATGAAGCCGGTTTTTCTGATGGTGAAAAATCCGGACATGAAACCGGATTTTCTGAAGGTCGTGAATCTGGATTCTCCGAAGGACAAAATCATGCTTCAATTGAAACTGCCAGAAGGATGCTGCAATCGAACAAATTTACGATAGAAGAGATTGCAAAATTTTCAGGCTTGTCTCAACAGGAAGTAGAAACTATTTCTTCTGACGCATAAGAGGAAACAAGCCGCCACAAATGTGGCGGCTGAATCTAAACATTTAGCCACCTTGATACCAGCAGACAACGGTATGGACGCTTCAAATATATTCATTTTTCTTTTGCTCTACTTACTCTTTTTCACATTAAAAACGCATACCTATTTTACCATTTCTATTTCTTTCCCATATGTCATAAACAAATGAATAAATTTATCTTTGCTATCATATGGTAGATAGAGAATAATCCTATTTATCGCTTTTTTTCGAGGTGAACGTTCTTTTCTTTTTTCACTTTTCCAGATGGTCTTTTTTTCTCCCTTTCCATCAATGCATATCGAATTTAGTTCTTCACTATAGGAAATTCCTTTTATTGCATCCCATTTCATTGAATTGATCTCATCCCTGATCCCCGATTTGTCATTGTAATCAATCAACGAATGTGTTAACACAACTCCCTCAGAATCCACTTCAAAAAATGCTGCCGTTAAAATATAGGTACTTGTTTTCTTTCCACCTGTATTAGACAAATTGTATACCACTAAGCCTAAAACGGATACTGATATGCCACCAACTCCTCCTGCAATAAGAAAAGAGCCAATTAAAACGATTGCAAACAAAACCCCCGCAATAACCGAAAAAACTTTTTTCCCACTTTTCGCTTCTTTCCCCATGTATACTTTATTAATAAATTCAATCTTGTTTTCCATACGCACCTCCAGACTACATTGCATGATTTGTATATACAATCCCTTATCAATAATCTTTTGTTTCAAACTTTAATCCTGATTTTTCAGATAAAGTTCGTTTAAACTCATCAAAAGCGTCATAATAATAACCTATTGAAACCTTAATTTCATCTGAACATTCCCTGTTATAAACTGATACTCTTCCATTTTGAAATAACTCAAATGGATAATGTCCTATTATCCTGATCATACTTATATTAGGATAGTCAATAAGGTCTTCTATTTCTTTATACTTAATTTGATATGTCCAATTGCCCGGCACACCACCATAATCTGTAAAAGAAAATGTAAAGCCTTCATCATCATAAAAAAGTTGTTCTTCTTTATACATCTCATATGATACGCTTGAATTATTTCTAATTATCTTATAATAGATTATTGCTACACACAATGGTATCAATGCTGTACTACACCACACACCTCCCGGAATCACAACAAGTTCCCATGTCTCCATTTTTTTTAACAACGCATCTATCAGTGCTATCAATGCTGCCACTTCCGGTATTGCTGCAAAAATATCAATAAAAATAATTCTCTTTATTTTTGCCTGTGTCCATTCCACAGTCTTTTTATATCCTGTTCCTATAATTTTATTTCTTAATTTTTTATCTACCCTTAACTCTTTCACTCTGCTTTCCCCCTAATCCAATGATCATCACATAGTAATACATACTTACTCATTCTATCTTACTTCTCGTTTTCAACAATGTCACAAAATAAATACATTCCAATACAAAAAAATGCCGAGAATACCGCCATAAAATCCCCCTTTTTTTCCGGCATTCTCTGCATTTTGGGATGCTTTTCAAACATCAAAGCGGTAAACGCACTCTTCCTTGAAATCATAATAAAAAGATATTACGAAGCCTTCACCTGAAACGAAGGATCTTCCTCGATCAATTCAATAAATGCTTCTGCGACATCCGGATCAAACTGCGTGCCTTTTCCTTTTTCTAATTCCCCGATCGCATACTCCACGCTTAAGGCATCCTTATAAGCCCTCCGGGACACCATTGCATCAAAGCTGTCACACACTGCAAGGATCCTGCCTAAAATCGGGATGTCCGTTCCCTTGACACCGCCCAGATAGCCTTTTCCATCATAGCGTTCATGATGGGATAAAACCGCCGGAATGACATAGTTCATATTCGGGAGGAAATGGATCATCTCAATGGAATTCTCCACATGAGTTTTCATTACATCGTATTCCTCATCTGTCAGTTTGCCCTTCTTCTTTAAGATGCTTTCCGGGATACCGGTTTTTCCGATATCATGGAGCAGACCTGCCACTTTTGCAGTCTGGATATCATCCTTTGGAAGCCCCATTTTTGCTGCAAGCTTCATCGCATACCCGGAAACATTCTCAGAGTGTTCAAAGGTGAACGAATCCTTGGCATCAACTGCTGCCATCAGCGCAAAAATCGTCGGCGTTACCTGCTCATAACCTTTCTCCCTGCTCTGTTCCTGTCCCTCAAAACTTTTCTCGTAAATCTCGATACGGTTTTTACCATTTCCTTTTGCATAGAAGGCTGCCCGTCTTGCCTGGCGGAATAATTTTCCTGCACTTTCTGCCATGTTTTTGTCCCATGCGATTCCAATGCTGAACGTAATCGGCTGGATGACTTTTGGCTTATCTTCTTTCTGTTCTAATATCGTATTCTGTATTAGCCGCGCAAACGACAATAGTATTTCTTTTCTGTTTTCTTCCGCAATAATAAGAAATTCATTGGAACCGACACGGAATACCGACATTTTCTCACTGCAGAGGTTCTGCACCTGGGATGCGCTCCACTTCAGGATCCGGTCTCCGGTCTCCTCGCCGTACAGATCATTGTATAACTTAAAGTTATCCATATCCAGATATATCATTCCTGTCGGATGTTCCTTTATATCCAGATTTTTCATAAATTCACTGCAATAGCTGCGGTTATACAGACCTGTCAGTTCATCATGAATGGACACCTGATATACTTTTTCATAGGCACTGATATTTTTTAATGCGCCGGATACACTGTTCCCGATCTGCCGGATACAGTCCGCCTCATCATAGATCAGCCTGTTTTTTCTGTGAAGCTCCACATATAAAAATCCATAAATTTTATCGTCATACTTAAAAACTGCGATCTCCGGTTTTTTATGAATGCCGCCGGTGCCGCAGAATGACCTCAGCCTTGCCTCCTCCTCTGTGTCCAGCACCCGGTCTCCGTCTGCCGTACACTCCACAAAATGGTCATCTCTTTTTTCAAAAATACGTGCACACGAGTCCGGTACCGCCGAACTGACGGTGCTTCGGATTCTCTGGTACAGTTCTTTTTTATTCAGGATTGAAGCCGCCATATCCTGAAATTCCACAAGGCTCTCCACAATGTGCTTTTTCTTCTGGTACAGGATACGCTCCAGCCATTTTCTGGCATAGCTCATGACCAGCACCATCCAGAGGCACTGCAGAACGACAAACACTGTGATAAACTGTCTGGTAAAGCTGTCCGTCTGGCCAATCACATGGTCAATGTTTGGCTCCAAAATAATCATTGGAAGAAACGCTACAACTACTGCGATCAAATATACGGCACCTGTTGTCGCACGCATGGAAAATGAGAACAGATACTGTTTATAAATAATGTATACAAAACAGACCGCCATTCCCACTCCGCCAAGGGTATCGAATGGGAAATCACCGCTCCATGGCATCACGCACAGAATATTTCCACCCATGATGAGCAGTGTTCCTATTAATAATGGGACGAGTTTTTTCCGGTACTCTAATTGTTCCCCGATTTTTTTGTGGGCAAGCAGCGTTACATACACTAACAGAAATATCTCTGCTGCTGCCAGCAACCAGATGCCTGTTTTTGCATGATAATGGTAGGATATACCGCCATTCGCCATGATCTGCACTTCCGGCGGTGGGAGAATACAACCGGTAAAAACATTCAACAGGACAGCTGATACTGTCACAGCCATACAGCCATCCAGAAATCTGTCCTTTCCCCGGATGTCAAGATAATGGAACAAAAATCCATATATCAGTATCGGGATCGTAAAAAGTCCCATCAGTGATACATGATACCAGAACTGTATCCCCGGGCTGATCTGCAGTCTCATGAGCACAGCGCCGCCTGTCCAGGACAATAATGCCGACAGTATTGCCTTGAGATCTCTTACTTCTGATGATTTCTCTGCAACATTCAGAAAACAGAATAGTAAAAACAGATAGCATATGAGTGCAGCCATTGGAATACCAATATATATATTTTTGATCAACACCAGATTCATGAAATGTTCCATTTTTCATTCTCCTTCGTGTGAAATATCATATTTCCATACGCGGTCTGCCGTCAGATACTGTCTCTGTACGCAGACATATATCATTATGTTACCATATTTTTACATTTCATACAAGAATCTGCACGCTTGTCCATTTCCGGTTCGGATCTGTCCCTGTTCCGTTTCAGTTTCCCTGCCGGAAGCTGTTTTTCTCCTTCGTAAGTTCCAGCATAAGCATAAGCACACTCCATTTCCGGTTCGATGGTGTAAGGACTGCTTTATAGTCAACCGGGATCTGTTTCCGGCGCAGTTCAAACAGTATTTTGTCAAAATGCTTTTCATTCACACCGCAGAATACCATAAGGCTCTCCTGTGGTGCGCTGCCGGTAAATGGTGCTGTGAGCACGTTCTTTTTTCCCTCTGCGAGATCCCCGATACTCTGCCGTAAATCTGCGGCTTTGATCTCCTCCAGACGGATTTTCATTGGCGCAAGCAGCTGTTTTACCGCTTCTTTTTCTTTTACCTGATAGATTAATATTTTTTCCATGTTTTTCTCTCCAGACCTAAGAAAAGCCAAACACAAAATATGTCTGGCTTTTTCTTTCATTCTATCATTTTTTATAACACTTCTTCAATAATTTTCTTTAAAGTGTCGGCAGAACTTTTCAGTTTGTCTGTTTCCTCCTCATCGAGAGCGATCGGAATCCGGTTTTCCACACCGTGTGCTCCCACGATTGCCGGCATGCTTAAGGAAATATCGGAAATCCCAAATTCTCCGTGCATCAGATTCGATACCGGTAAAATGGATTTTTCGTCGCGGATGATCGCCTCGCAGATTCTGCGCACTGCCATTGCAACTCCAAAGTAGGTCGCCTTTTTCTTTGCAATGATCTCGTAAGCACTGTTTTTTACATTCTCTGCAATACGCTCGGTCGCTTCGTCATGGTTGAAGTGTCCGCGCATCTCGCAGAATGTATTGATCGGCACACCCGAAACAGTGGCGCTGCTCCATGCTGCAAGCTCGCTGTCGCCGTGTTCGCCGATGATGAATGCGTGTACACTCCGGCTGTCCACATTCAGATGCTCTCCAAGGTTGTATTTTAATCTTGCAGTATCTAACACCGTTCCGGAGCCAAGCACCCGGTTTTCCGGGAAACCAGACAATTTCAATGCCGTGTAGGTCAGGATATCCACCGGATTGGAAACGATCAGCAGGATTCCTCCGCAGTTTCTTTTTGCAATTTCCGGAATGATGGATTTGAAAATACCAACATTTTTCTGGACAAGGTCTAATCTTGTCTCATCCGGTTTCTGATTGGCGCCTGCTGTCACGATGATGATCGCTGCATCCACAATATCATCATAATCTCCGGCATAGATTTTCATTGGTCTTGCAAAAGGAAGTCCATGGCTGATGTCCAGCGCCTCTCCCTCTGCCCTGTTTTTATCAGCATCGATCAGAACCATCTCGGAAAACAGACCGCTTTCCATTAATGCAAATGCTGTTGCAGATCCTACAAAACCGCATCCGATCATTGCCACTTTTCTCTGATTTACGCTTGTTTCACTCATATTTTCGTCCTCTCTTTCTTTTTTCTGAAATATCTCCTGTAAGTGGAGACAATCGCAGAATTTTACTGTTATTCCAGGATTCTTCCGTCCGTAGAAATGGTCACTACCTGCCATGGAATGAATTTTCCACTGTTCTGCAATGCTTTTTTCGCAGCCATCTCAATTCCGCCACAGCAAGGCACTTCCATACGTGTTATTGTAACAGATTTGATGTCATTGTTTTTGATAATTTCTGTCAACTTCTCAGAATAGTCCACATCATCTAACTTTGGACACCCGATCAGTGTCACATGGCTGCGGATGAATTTACGGTGGAAATCTCCGTAGGCGTATGCGCTGCAGTCCGCTGCGATCAGCAGTTTTGCGCCGTCAAAGTATGGCGCACGGACCGGTGCAAGCTTGATCTGTACCGGCCACTGTGTCAGTTCAGAACGGATTTCTCCTGCCGTCTGCAGCTCTGCGCTTCTGTCTGCATCTGCCTCTCTCCGGATGGCTCTCGCCTGACTTCCCGGACATCCGCATGGTGTCTTTGCCGCCTCTTTGCTCTTTCTATGTTCTTCCACTGCCTTCTCATCATAAGCTGCTGCCTCACGCTCCACAAAATGGATCGCATCTACCGGACAGGCCGGCAGACAGTCGCCGAGACCGTCACAATAATCATCGCGCATAAGCTTCGCTTTTCCATTCACCATTGCGATCGCTCCCTCATGACATGCCTCTGCGCAAAGACCACATCCTACACACGCTTCCTCGTTGATCTCTATAATTCTTCTTACCATCTTCCATTCCTCCTGTTGTCTGCATATCTATTATTTGTTTCATTTGACTTTCTATGTGCATACTAATATAATAAAGAAAATTTTTCTGTTGTTTTTACAACGTAATTATGTTTTATTCTACGAACATACATTTGAAGGGAGTTTCTATGACAAACGACGATCTGCTTTTATTACAGACCTCTGTATTCACAGGGATCACAACCGATGAGATCAGGGACATGCTCTCCTGCCTCTCTGCACGGGAGACGACATTTATCAAAGACGAGATCATTTTTTCCTATGGGGAAACCATCACAGGCATCGGCATTGTGCTGGAGGGGAATGTACACATTGTAAAAGAGGACTTCTGGGGCAATGCCAATCTGATGGCAGAATGTGTCCCGGGCGATATTTTCGGGGAAGCCTATGCGATCAATTCCACCGAACCGCTGGAAATGAATATTTTTGCTGCTTCCACCTGCCGCATTTTGTTTCTGGAGGTCTCTAAGATCCTGACGGTCTGCCCCTCCGCCTGTGCGTTTCACAACCGGCTGATCCGCAATCTTCTAACGTTAGTGTCCCGGAAAAATTTCCAGTTAAACCGCAAGTTAGAACATATGTCCAAGCGCACCACCAGAGAGAAACTGCTCTCCTACCTGTCCATGGAATCGAAAAAAGCCAATGCTTCAACCTTTACCATTCCATTCAACCGCCAGCAGCTTGCCGACTATCTCTCTGTCGACCGCTCTGCCATGTCCAATGAATTGTGCAAATTGAGAGATGCCGGCATTTTGGAATTCAACAAAAATACCTTCACGATTTTTGAGAAAAACGATTAAAAGAAACGCTATGATGCTATTTCCTGCACCATAGCGTTTTTTCAGATTCCATTCTCCTTCAGGTAATCCACCCAAATCCCATATTTTGAACCATACAGATGAATGTCGTCGAACGTCAGACTGCTCTTTAAGTTGCCTTCCTCATCGCATACGACCTCATTCATGTCAAGGTAAAAGATATTTTTTCCGTCTGCGAGTGCAGCGATCCGCTCATTCCGCTGCTCGATCCCCACATTGTTAAAAATCGGATCTTTATCACTTTTTTCTTTTGCAACCTTCATGATCCCCTGAACGAAGATTACAGCGTCCGGCTGCAGTTCCCGGAATTTTTCCACAGAATCCTCATAGGCTGTCATGAAGCCATCCAGCGTTCCCCTTCCCATCTCATTGATTCCGATCTGGAAATAGATTTTCCCGTATTTTTTTGCCTTAAGCGCTTCCTCTAATGTCACTTTTTCCCCATCCACTTCACAGAACTTTTCTGTCCAGAGGTTGTATACATTCATGCCGACGGTCGCATAAAAAGTGCTGTCATCGAGTCCGCCGTAATCATGAAGTCCCACGGTTCTCGAATCACCGATAAACACTGCGTCTGAGAAGTACCCGGCGTCCACCGGGTGAAAGCTTCTTACTTCCTCCTGCTCTGTCTCAGCCACTGCCTCCGTTTCTACCATACTCTCCGTTCCCGCTACGGCAGGTTCTGTGCTCTCAGTCGCGGATATCTGCTCCTCATCTCTTCTCAGTTCTGCCAGATGTTCCCATTTATCCCAGAGTGACTCATAGTCGCTGCTCCATGGGTAAATCCCATCGTGTATGCCCTGCATGACCAGAACAAAGTACGGTGTTTTTACCGGATCGACCGTATAACGGCTGTAAATCGTATCTTTTCCCAGAAATCCTATCGCTGACAGGATTGCCCAGCCAGCTAAAATCAGAATGGTGATTTTGCAATATCTGATTTTTTTCATTTCTGCTCCTTCCTGTTATCTAAAAATTAAAGTATAAAAATGGATTGTTTGCAGATACCGCAAGGTAGTACATGCTGAGTGCAAAGATCACCGCAATTGCCAGCGTACCGAGCATCCCCCGCTTTATTCTTCCATAAATCACCGCCGGAACCGGAGTTGCAAAAAGAACTCCCATCGCCAGCAGGCTGTCATAATCTTTCAGATATTTGATGTAATCCATGGAATTGACCATGCCGGTATGTGCATTCACAAACGGAAACATACGTGTCAGATAAATTCCAAGCTGATGAATATCCGTGATCGTAAATGCCATCCATGTCACAGGCACAAACAGCAACAGATAGACATGTCCGATCACTTTGCTTTTCTGTAAAAACGGAAGCAAAAACAATTTTTCCAGAAATAAAGCCCCGAGCAGCATGCCGCCCCAGATCAGAAAATTATATCCTGCCCCATGCCACAGTGCCGTCAGTGTCCACACAGCAAAAAGGTTGAACATCGTCCGCAGTCTGCCTTTCCGGCTTCCTCCGAGCGGAATGTATACATAATCGCGGAACCACCGTCCCAGTGTAATGTGCCAGCGGCGCCAGAACTCCGTCACCGATTTTGAGATATATGGGAAACGGAAGTTTACCGGAATCTGGAATCCCAACATTTTTCCAAGTCCGACCGCCATCATCGAATATCCCGCAAAATCAAAATACAGCTCCATGGAATATGCGACCGCACCCAGCCACGCCAACGGCGTTGAGATACTGTTAAACCCGATTGTCTGCACGTTGTTCCACAACATTCCCACCCGGTCAGCGATAATGACTTTGGATCCGAGTCCGATCACAAGAATGCGGACGCCACTCTCAAAATTCCGTGCTGTCACCGTCCTTCTTTTCAGGCAGCTGCTCACCTCGGTATAGTTTACAATCGGTCCAGCGATCAGCTGTGGAAACATCGTCAGATAGGTTCCAAGGTTAACATAAGATTTTTCTGCCGGGACAATGCCACGGTACACATCGATCACATACGCTGCGATCTGGAAGGTGTAAAAACTGATCCCAAGCGGCAGCTTTGTGGTCAGACCGCTGTATTTAAAGAAAAAGAGCATTCCGAAATCGTAGCAAAGCGCCAGAACAAGCAGTACTGCCTGTCTTCTGCCTCTTCCATCCTCCGGTGTTTTATACATGCTGCGTGCGATCACATAGTTCACCGTGACTGACGCTAACAGCAACAGGACATACTGCGCCTCTCCATAGGTGTAGAAGGCAATGCTCCCCAAAAAGAGTACTGCGTTGCGGAACTTCTTCGGTGTGATAAAATATATGATTAAAAAAGCCGGCAGAAACCGGAACAAAAATTCAAAACTGCTAAATACCATACGTAATTCTTTCTCTCATTCTCCTGCTTGTGCTGCACGATCAACGTGCTTTTCTGCAGAAACTCTACCTGTTTTTCACAAAAATAACTGTCTGTTTTCTTTTTTTATTATATGCACAGACTGTTGTTATTATAGATGAAAAAAATAAATATTACCATATGATTAATTTTAAAAATATATTAAATTTTTCCTTTTACAATATGCTGATTTTACTGGTGCTTCAGAAAAATTGTTACTAATTTGTTACTAATACATAAAAAGAATTACCAATTAAAAATAATAAATACGGACACGAAAACAGCCGGCAGATAAACTCTACCGGCTATGGTTTTATAATGATTCAAGACCTACTTTCCATGTATTCTTTCCAACAATTCCATCCGCTGTCAATCCGTGGCTCCTCTGCCATGTCTTGGTCGATGCTTCCGTACCTCTGCCGAAATTGCCATCTGCTGTCGCACCAATGATGATCTGCCATACCTTAACCACATTTCCTTTACTACCTTTTCTGATCGTAGTCATATTGTAATCCTCGCTTTCTGATTTTGATGTATTTGTTGCTGCCACTGCTTTATTAAATAAAGCCTGCTCTGCTGATCTGCGTCTTTTAAGTCCTGCAAGCACTTTACCATTTGCTTTACAGTACTGTGGCATTGCTACAGCAATCTGTGATGCGTTTCTACCTGCACAAAGCTTTTTAAGGTTGCCAGCTCCACAATTAAATGCAAACGATACCAGCGCATCAAACTGATTCTGGTTGAGATTTGCAGTGATTGGCACATATGCGGGACTATTAACGTATCCCTCAAACTTTGTAATATCCTGCTTTAAATATGCGTCTGCCTGTGCCTGCGTGATCGTCATACCTTTTTTTACTCCGGCGGTATGTCCATAACCGATGGTCCATACTCCGGCAGCACACTGATAAGCAGATAACCGACATCCCTCATACTGCTTGATCAGATTAAAACCTGCCTGTCCAATTTTTCTATTTGCCATAAAAATTACTCCTCCTCTACTTCTGGAATTCCTGCCAAAGATGTAAGCCATGATACGATACCGGCTACAATTGCGGATGATACTACCATCTTCCAATCCACTGCTGAAATCACTGCCCCTGTGCCGATTACTGCTACCGCTGTCTGCGCCATCGTCTTAATTGATCTGATTCCTGCGGCTTTCGCCCATTTCTGTGTGCTTACTGATGGTTTAAATACCGAATTTTTCAACATATTATTTTTCTCCTTCCAAATCTGCGATTCTGTGATTAATTACCTTGATTTGCTCTTCCATGACCGGGACGCGCTGCGCAAAATTATTATGTAAGCGCACCTCGCGCGTTAACTCGTCAATTTTGCAGTCTGTGACCGCCTGCGCGGTCTGAAGCTTCTGCTCTGTTTTTTTCTGCCCAGAACTGACTGTAAGCACTGTTCCAATTAAAGTCAGTCCTCCTGCCACTAAAGCAGATATAATCGATTCCAAACGACCAACCTCCCTCTTTCTTTATAAAACCATTATAAATCTGCCAAGCCTTGTATTTGTGCCATTTTGCAACGCAAAAAGCGCCGGACAATTAATCTGATAGACTAATCATTCGGCGCTATGGCACTGCTTTATTTTGTTGCTATTATTATACACCACAATTCATATAAATCAAATCCTTTTAAATCATCTGCACTCATTTAAAATCATAATTCTGTGATTTTAAGAAAATGTACCGATTTTATGAATTTGCATTATCAAGCTATTGAATTATAATTCTAATTTTATAGACCACGAACCAGAGCAAGCCCACCTGCAATAATTGCCGTAACAATTGACTCCACAAGTAAATCCTCCTTTCATTTTTATGCCCTTTATTATGAACTGTGTCAAAAAAAGATGCCCCCCTTTTCGGAGCAAAAAGCAAAATTTACTTACCGACAGCCAGCCATTGTACATAATTATCAACATAATCTGCTGCGTAGAAATCCAATGAAACTTTTCCACCGGAAATTCTTACATTTTTAAAGGCATTAAAGTATCCATTGCCTTCATCATTCCAGCAGTTTATCTGAAGAGCGATTATCGTTGAAAAGCCAGTATTAAATGAGGTGGAACGCCACGTTTCACCATTCAAACCTGTATTGTAGTTACCAGATTTATAAGTCACTTTGTTAGCATCGTACTGGGCTTTTGTGTACAGACCATAGGAGTTTGGAGAACCAATTACATCGTTTCTTCCTTGAATCCTGCCATCATCGTATGAGTTAAAAGGGAGAACTGTATCAGCACCAGAGCTATCAACAAAGTGAAGCTTTTTATCCTTTCCGACATATGTATTTATGTTAGTTAAACTTTGGGAGACATCCTCTATCGCTTCTTTATTATTGACTATCGCTCCAGTCACGGTACCGTCCCCGATTTTTGATATATCCGCACTTCCAAGCTTCGCAATAACACCTGACATTTTATCAACAACCCAATTCAAAGCATTGACAAGATTAGTTTTCACTTCTGTTTTTAAAGATTCCAACGTTCCGATCTGCTTTTGTAAATTTCCGGCTGCATCCTCAGATAACTGACCTTTTATATCATTGAACCATGTTATAAAATCTGCCTGCTCCGATGCTTTAAATCCGGCAAGATCAGCTTGCACTTGCTGATATAATGTTGTTGTATCAAATTCGCTGATTGCCGATATAATGCCGCATCTTGCAGTTTCATAACGTGTGTCCGTAATTCTCTGATTGGAAATAGCGGAAGAATCTTTATTTATAAATAAATCTGCTAATCCTAATTCCCAAATTGATTCTGTTCTTGTAAGCTCTGGTCTTAAAGGACTTGCTGCAGGTATGCCCTCTACAATATATAAATCGCAGATTCTCTCCGAATCATTATCATTCCATCTTAAGACCACAGTATCAATTCGATCGTAATTAGAATCTGCTGCCTGAATTGCAAGCGTCCGCTGATTTTCTTCCAGTTTCAACCCTCCTGCACAAATTGCAAAACCAGGATTAACAACAACATTCATTCCACTACCTGCTTCGACCTGCAGATTGGTAGATGGGTTTGGTAAAACCCCATCAGTTAATAATTTAGCTATCAATTTTCTAAGTGGTGCGGAAGTGATTGCACGATCATACACCGGTGTTCCATCACTCTCAAATGTGACATGTGAATCAAAAGGAAATCCTATCATAATTTTTGTCCTCCTCTATCTTTTTAAAATTATTGGTGTACCAAATTCCATTGTCATGCTCCACTGTCCGGACTTCATGACTTCATAGCAGCCAATTAATCTGGCTTGGGCAGACAAATCCATTTCCGGAATTTCTATGCTGCACAAATCTCCTAAATCAAAATCTGTTCTGTATTCGTAACTACTCTCCATTGCGTCAAATTCAACATTAATAATTTTAGGATATCCGGTTAATGCATTTAGTGCCTCATTATCCATAGCAACAGCCAAGTCGCTGCTTGTATACTCATTTCTATTTAACGTGGAACTATTTGACAAAAACCAATACTCATCATCACCAGACGCAGCATTGAAAGTAGCTCTCGAAACATAAGTAGTAACATCATTATCTGTTTGTTCATTTGTATTTAGGCAGGCATTTTTGTATTCTGTATCATCAATCAAAATATTTGGGTTCTTTATATTTCCGTATTTTGTTGAAAAAATAATCGGATTATTTCCATCTGCATTATTTTCCGTCCGGTCAAAGCCACTCCATACTTCAAATTTTTTATTACTTTCCACGAAATCGTAAAGTACTCTATAAGACATACCTGATGGTTTTAAGATGTCATAGATCTTCCATCCGAGTAATTCTCCGTTGCGATAATGCACAGAATCTTTTCCTCTTCCAAGCGATATACCTGAAATAATATTTAGATTAGAACTTGCACTTGCGGTAGTTAACTTTTTAAAGGCATTGAAAAAGGCATATGCCACATCCTCTGCTTTTCCACTCTGAAATGGCCAAGAAGGAGCATTTATCACATTTGATGCACCGTTCTGAAATACAACATGTCTGTCTAATGTTTTTTCCATGAAATACCCGCTCAACTGAATATATTTATACTGCTGTTGCCGGACGTAATTTATTTGTGTTATCTTTCCAAGTTCTGGTCTGTCTTTTGTGTAAATATACCTCATTGACGAATTATACTGCTCTATCGGAATCTGTATGGAGAACGTTCCAGCTTCGTGGAATTTCCTGCTCCATTGTAAATTTGTTGACCGTATTAATGACACTATCTGATAATTTTTATCTAGTGCGATCGTATTAAAGCCTTTCATGATCCCTCCTAAATTGCCCCATAAAGTTTATTATAATAAATTGAAACATTCATAAGATTGCTTCCGGTGTCTGCGTCAAAAGAAATTTCAGAACTTCCAACCGGAAGCTCCATATCATCAAATGCTGATGTTCTATCACAGTGTCCTATAAAATTAACACCGTTCTTTTTTACCGTTGGTGGATTCTGTGTGAAATCAATAATAATAACATCATTTGCTTTCATATTATCCAGAACTCTGACATAGTTATCATTAATAATGATTTTAGGATTCACAACATCCCCATTTGCTGATATCACTGCTTTGCAGTATGTCTCTACATCTCCATCATTGTCGAGCAGCACTTTTTTAGCAAAATTGAATTTACCACCAGTGATTCCCTTTGGCGTGCCACTTGTTATACTGCACAAATATGGAAATCCACACATTCCGACCACAGAAGCAATATTTTTGCCAAAATTATCATAACTTTTAAAAAACGGATTTGGACTTAACAATGTAATGCTCATTTCCATCGCCCGGTTTACATTTTGAGATGGAATGCTAAATTTATAAATTTTACCTTCCACCCATCTGGTGATGCCCATGTATGTTATATACATTTTATAATCGAATTTAGGATTAAAAAATGATATTGCACTCTTCCTCAAAACATCATTCAGATATGGATTTCGTGAAATAGCAGTCACAGTCCTATCTTTCGGTGCGATTCTGTCAGAGACAATGATTCCGCCATCTCCCACGGCATTATCTACCGTGGTGATGTCGTTTTCATATGAACCAAATCCATCCAAACCTTTTGATGGAATTTTCCAATCTGTTCCATCTATTAAAAATTCTCTCTCATCACTTCTCACAAAGCGAATACACACTTTAGTATCCATACGCGCCCCTCATTAATCCCTGTTTACTTTCAACTCTTACTGCTCTTGCAAGCTCGTCAGGTGTTGAAATCTGCTGATTAACATTAATTGTCTGATTGAAGTTTCCTAATCCGGTGCCAACACCATTACCACCCGACATTCCAGCACTTACCGTTGAAATGCTTGCATTAATGTTCTTTGTAATACCGTCTGTGCTCATAAGATCCTGTATACCATCATCAAAACCAGCAACACACATCTCGCCAAGATATTTAAACTTACGCGATGGTGAATGGATTTCAAGGGCATCTTTTGCAGCATTAAACAGATTTGTCGCAAGATTTTTTACATTTCCGGTCAACCAATCCCAGCCCGCTTGTATTCCGCTCCAAATTCCATCAATAATATTCTTACCGATGCTGCCCCAATCCATCTCTTTAAATGAATTTACAAGGCTAGTAAACAATTTCGGTACGGCTGCCAACAATTTTGCCGTGTTTGAAATCATAAATTCTGCCAATTTTACAAGGATATGAACAGCAGCCTTTAATAACTGTGGTGCGTTTGAAATTAATGCCGATACCAACCGTGCAATGATAATTGGTGCAGCCTCTAACAATTTTGGAAGTGCATTTAAAATTCCATCCACCAACGAAACCAGCAAATTAATACCAGCCGTGATTATATTTGTCAGTGTACCAGGTTCTGTTATCGCCATTGCCAACGATATCACAGCATCAACCCCGGCAGATAATAAATCTGGCAGTTTTTCTGCTATACCATTCACAAGATTAAGCAATATCTCACTACCACTGCTAAACACAGAATCTGCATTATTCGTAATTTCTGCGATTAATTTCATAGTTATGTCGTAGGCAGTGTCTCCAAGTATTGGAAGCAGTGATAATATTCCCTCTGAAAGTATAATGAGAATTTCTGCCCCACCACTCAAAAGTTCCGGTAAATTTTCGTTCAAGCCAGTTACAATAGATGAAATCATGTTTACACCAGACTGTATTAAATCTGGCAGAACATCATTTGCCAATTCTGGGATTCGATCAATAATAATCGGAACTAATTCCTCAACCAGATTTCCGACACCATCCAGAGCGATTTCTACTCGTGGCAATATATTTTCTGCTACAGTTCCAACAGAATTAACAAAATCTTCTACAAGTTGGTCGAAATTCTGATTGTCATCAGCAACACCGACAAGTAAATTTTGCCATGATGCTTTCATGGCTTCAACACTACCTTGAATTGTAGTGCTTGCTTCCTTTGCGGTTGTTCCAGTAATGCCTAATTCATCTTGAATTACATGGATTGCAGAATAAACATCGCTTAAGCTGTCCAGATCATACTCAACACCCGATAACGCTGTTGCATCTGCAAGAAGTCGTTCCATCTCTGACTTCGTACCACCGTATCCAAGTTTTAAGTTATCCAGCATCGTGTAGTTCTGTTTTGCAAATCCTTGATAAGCGTTCTGGATGGATTCCATCGAAGTTCCCATCTTATTTGCATTATCAGCCATATCAATAACTGCCTGATCTGCTATTTGAGCCGCTTCAAGTTCATCTGTTGTACTCTGCTTTAAAGATGCAGCAAAAGCGGAAACTGTATCCATATACTCATTAGCAGATAGACCGGCTGTTTTATATGCCTTGGAAGCGTTATCCATGACCTCATTTTGTGCGATCATAAGCTTTCCATATTCTTCTCGCACTTCATTTACACTTTTTCCAACACTATCTGCATAATCCCATACGCTCTGGCCACCAGCTCCAAATAAAGTCTCGACACCGCCTACAAGCTGTTCATAATCTGCATAGGCATTAACCGCTGCCGTTCCGATTGCAGCAATCCCTCCGGCCGCCGCCGTAACTCCGGCAGTTATTCCGGCAGTAATTGTTTTCATGCCATTGACTGTTATGCCACCCAGTGCACTGACGCCCTTTTTAAATCCATCTGTTAATAATTTTGTGTCAAAAACTAAAGATCCATCAGACCTTCACTGGTTCACCTCACATTCTTCTAGTTAAAAAGATTACTGAATTTTTCATCCTCCTCCAACTCAGCTTCTGTTTTCCTATCAATTTCCCATGCTCTACGCATTTCAGAATATATATCTCTATCTTTATCCTGATTCTTCTCATAACAGCGATATCCCATGACTTCACGAAGTCTCGTGCTGTCGTTAAGTCCTCGTATCAAAGCTAAAAACTTATGCCAGTGTAATTCGTCCACTTCAAACAAATCAATGCCGTATTGCCCTAAAACTGCACTGTATATGAGATCACTATCAAGTTCATAATCCAATGTGATTACGTTTCGATGATAAATATCTCTTGGTAATGGTGTTTCCGGTCTTGAAAAAACAAATAATTCATTCAAATTACAATGCTCCGGCATTTCATTTTTAAATAAATACGAAACATCGATATTTTCTCCACGCTTCAGCTTTGTAACTTCGATTTCAAATCGCATCCAGATACGATAATCTGTATATATAGAAAAATCACTACCGCCCACTCTGACGGTGTTTGGTAGTGATTTTCTTGTTAGATCAAGCATTGGCTGCACCCGGAAGATTAGCCATTGCTGTTGCGCTGTTTACCAGATTATTAATTTTATCAATCTGCGCCGAGTTCAACGTTGCTCTCATTTTCTCCATCTTATAATCATTTAAAGGTTTATTATAAGCATCATTGATTTTCAGCACTCCAATGGATAAATCTGACAGATCAATTTCATCCAGATTGTCCGATCCTAAAATCTCTTTTGCATTCGCCTCACCAAGAATATCTTTTACAAATTCATGTAATTTTTCAAATTTTTGTCTTGCCTTGATATTAAGATTGTCCACCTTCAAAACATCATCCAGCTTATTCATAACTGAAACTGTCTTTTTCGGTAAATCATAACTTCTGTTGTTAATAATTACTGTGTAATCCATAAATCCTCCTAAGTCGCACTATCCGCGGTATATGTCGGTACTCCATCGCTAACCGTAACAGTACCTCGATCAATGTGGTTAATTGAAAAACTAAAATAAATCTTCTCTGCAACGGAATCAAAATGATCCAGCGTTAAAGTTGCTTTTGTTTTCCATGCCCTGAATTTAGGTGTTCCTTCTGATCCAATGTTTCCATCAAATACAATAAGCAGATCTTTTTTCACGTCCTCACCAGTCGGCAAGTTGAAAAACATATCATACAGATAATCAAATGCCGCATCTCCCTTGTTTGCCTGTAACTCCTGCGCAAGTGATGGTTTGTAATATTTAATATCTGTTGTTGGGATTTCATCCTCAATAAAATCGTTATCCTCGGTCTGTGCGTTCAAAACCAAGTCAAATACTGTGGATTTTCCAATTCTCGCCCACGAAGGTGTTAATGCCGATGTCTCGGCGGTGTTCAAAAATGGAATAGTTCTATGTTTTTTTAATCTTGTTAATCCTGACCTTATGATACCTCTCTTTCTCGTAAATAAGTGATGGACAACGCCATCTGATATAATGTATCTTTGTCACTGGCTTCCATCGGATATGGATTTCCAGTAATGGAAAATCTGGTCACTGTTCTATTTTTATCAAGTGCTGGAAATGCATATGTGTAAGAGAAATCATCCGCCCAATATGTTAAATCTTCCAACCATTCATCAGATTCTTTTCTCTCTGACCTGGATCCGGTTGACTGGCGCGCCATAAAATTATAATATTCTGTAATCTCACAGCTACCGTCATTCATTTCCCTTAATTCTCTGGATGGTGATTTAAAAAGACCATACTGATCGGACCCGTCTGATACATGGTTCATATCAATTGATAAACCCTCATAATTGCTAAGCAATTTTACAATATATTGTGAAACAGTCATATTAACCTCCGTTTACTCTTTTTTGTGCACCTGACAAAATCTGATTTTTATATTCCGCCACCATTCGGTAGAACCAATAATTTCCCCTACCTACAGTACTTTTCCCATTTCCAGATCCTTGATTAAAATTTGCTGGCATATAATACCACCGCCTGGCGTATGGTGTACGGTACTTAATCTGTCCACTTCCAAATACAGTATTTAAATGTCCAGACTCAATTAAGATATTCTCTCTTTTTGGTACTTTATCTTCACACAATCGCAAACATTCAGAATCAACAAACTCCTGTACTGTATTAAACTTATTTTCCATTTTGGGACCAAATCCCGGATTCCACTTGATTTCGAATGACACTTTTCCATTTGGAAGTCTTACCTCGTGGAACTCGCCTTTTGGTGTACTGTAATCATGGATTCCAGCCATTACGCCACCACCACCTTAATATTTTTGCAAAAATCCCGGTTGGAATTATCGTTTACAGACTGTATCGTTCCTGATTTGGGATATCTCTTCATCAGATCAGAAATCCTTTGCCCTTTGACATCCTCTACAACGTCCTCAACTTCTCCATATACAAGGCAATCCTCCTCATTATAAGAATTAAGTGATAAGCCATTATAAGTCCCAACAGGAAACGTCACAGACGCATATCGTGCAATGCTGATTTTACCATTTTCATTTTTCTTTTCAGTTTTATCAGACCACTGTACACCTTTTACAACGGTTCGTTTCCACTCAGAATCAGAAATTTTGTTGTAAATCGTTACTGTATCCGTAAATAATCCACTCATAATGCACCTGCCAGTCCTGTACCAGAAAGACCGCTTCTTGTAATCGATAGAAGCTGCACTTCTTTCTCTGCTACCGTTGTGATCTTATACGATTCTGAATACCCGTCATTGCTTACAGACGAAACTCCTGTTCCCATCCCAGTAGATTCCTGCATATAAAGTGCATTTATCAGATCACAGACGGTATTCTGTATCTGCACATGCACCTGCTTCTGAAAGTACGTTGCCGATGCTTCGTCATAAGTATCTTCAAACTTTCTCGCCCTCATATTGGTATGTACATCCAGTTTAGCAGATGCTTTTTGCAGAAATGCTGGAAAATCATCTTCCGGAACATTCGTATAAAGGGAGCTGTAATGCTCCCAATCAATATAATGCATATCAAGCTCCCTCTCTTTCCTTAGGCAGTTTTGCCTAATAATTTAATTCCTTTCAGCACACCAGCCATTTTGCTGTTTTTAAGTACTGCTCCAGCGATCAACTCGACTTCCCCTGTCTTTACAGCTCCTGGTGCCTGTAAATCTGGAAGATACGTCTTGAGCATCTTGCTTCCATCTACGGAAATTCCGTGGAATGCATCAAGTCCAAGTTTTGCTGCATAAATATCAGTTGTACCATACGCCTCTGAACCAGGTGTCGACGTAGAAACAACATCTTCTGTAGTAGAACCGTTGTAATACTGTCCTGCATCCATAAGAATAATTCCATTGTATGTCTCTACAGTTCTACCGAAATCATCCTTATTTCTGTCATAATATCCTGCTCTACGTGCCGCGGACTTCACCTTTGTAAGCATCTTACTATTCATCATTAACACATCTGGTTTTGCAGCCAATAATGCAATGAATGTATCTAATTCATCAAGCAATGCGTTGTAATTGCTGTCTAATAATGCAGATGTTGAAATGTCAATATCAGTTGTCATCTCGGTTGATTTTCCAGTTAAAATCTTTTTAAGTCCGTCAAAGGTATTAGGTACATATCCTGTACCAGAGGATGCAGACGTTCCATTAATGACCAAATTGTGGAAGTAATTCGCTCCCGCCTTTGTTTTCTCTTTAATCTGGAAATCCATCTCATTAATAGCACCAGATGTCTGTGCGATCACACGGTCAATCTTGAATGAGCCACCAAGGATTACCGGGCTTGCTGTGCATTTGGTTCTCTTTGCTTCGTTTGGTGAATACTCAGAATTAATCTGACGTACCGATGCGGTAGATGGTGTCTCTAATCTCTGATATCCATATACCAGATTGCTACCGCCTGTTGGTGAAATGGTATCATCAAATGTCAGTTTATCGAGCAGGATGGACGATCTTCTAAATTCATCAATCACATTCTGTTCTACTTTGTCTGCATAACCGACTTTTGCTTCTTCTAATGTTAATGCCATGATTCATTCTCCTTTACTGTTTATACTTTTCTTTTAATGCGTCCATCAGAGAAGAAACTCCTTCATCAGGTGTCTTTTTCACTCCCCCGATAAGATCAACTTTTCCTGCCGGTTTCGGTTCCGGCTCACCGAACAGCATTTTGCTGTCCTCTGCTTCCGTCAATGTCTTGATTGCTGCTGCAATGTCCTCTTTCTGATTTTTTGATGCTTTCAAGACATCAACATCCAAAAGAGCAGTGATCGCCTTAGCATTCTTACCATTTGCAGATGCAATACTCTCTTTGAGAAGATCATTGAAATCACGATCCGCAATCTCCTGCTGATGCGTTGCATCTTTTGTCTTAATGTCTTTCTCAAGATCTTCAATTTTCTGCTTCATTCCGCTCACATCGGCATCCTTAAACTCCTCAAGATCCTTTTTCAGATCCTTGATGGTTGTTTCCTGTGTCGCGGTTTTAGTCTTCTCAGCAGTCAGATCTGCCTGTGTTGTTTCCAGATCTTTCTGAACCGGATCAAGCTCCGCATGATGCGTGTCCAATACTTTATCGATCTGTTCTTTCGTCATGCCAAGTGCTTCTAATTCTTCTCTCTTCATTACTTCTATCTCCTTTAACGATGATTTATTTAACGTGGGAGAATCACCCACAGATAATTGCGGACAGTGGATTTGAACCACCACTACTGGCTAAGGAAACCAGTATGCTGCCATTACATCAATCCGCGGCATTAAAAAGAGCCAATCAATCAAGTCCTAATTTAAGACTTGACTAATCGGCTCTAATCGGCGCTATCGTTATTAAACTTTCTCGTTTGCAGTGCTTGCATTTGCACGGCAAATTTTTAACCTCGGTATCTTTATTGATTGCCAAAAGGTGGCTTCCACACTTTGGACAAGGATACCAGATAAATCTACTAGGATTCAATATATCACCCCTAGAGATATTATATAACACTTTTTGCATGTTAGCAACTTGATTTGTTGCTTTTATTGCAAATAGTGCTAATTATATTGGAACAACTTTTGCATTTTCCCACATATCAAAATCTTTCTCATCTATAGTATTAAACAGATATGGTTCATCTCCATTTTTCGGAATGCACACTTTGGATGTTCCATAGCATGCATTCTTACATTTACCGGCAAATAACCAACTTTCGTTATTTTCCCTGGTTTCTCTGATGCCCGCATAATCATTTTCTAAAAAGAATTTATTTGCAGTTTTATATGCTGTTTTCATATCTACCATGCAATCACTCCTTTTCACAAGCATTTACACCTCTTTGAGAGATAATGGCATTATCAATTCTAAAAAACAAAGTATTATCATATTCTTGCCTTGTGGCTTCATTTTTATTATAATATTTGCCTACCTGAACGTCAAGAAATTGAACATTTCCGTCATTGTTTTCTGCAATTATTGCATGTCCATCTCCTGTATTAGTGTTTTTCAAACACACACATGCCCTTGAACCATTTCCCCATTCTTGCATTTTCTTTTCTACTTTATCAAACGCAAGCTCATTAATTTCAAAGGATTCCACATTTTCCCATGCTAAAACAGGATTTTTACGAAGCACAGAATTAGACATGCCAGCAATTACCTTATATCCTCTGCATCGCATTTCATAAGCAATTGTTGAATTAACACAATTTGTCCTATATTTGATTTCTTGTTTGTCATACATCTTTGGTCTCGCTACAAACTTAGGATTAGTGCCTAATAGAGTTTCTTTATCAATATACTGTGTTTTTTCCCACGTTTTCGGTATCGATGCTGTATAACCTTTATATTGCTCCTCAATCCACTTAATTGTCTTTGTTTTCCTCAAATCAGATGTTCCGCTCTCTACTCTAAGTCGGTTATCACGCTCTTTCAATCCGGCAGCTTTCGAAAAGCTCTTATAATCTGCCATCTGTCCACGCAATTTATTCTGCAAATCCTGCGCATCGCCGCCAATACTTTTTGTTGCTTCAATTTCTCTCTTAGTCGCTCTGATCTGCCGCTCCATCTGACGCTGTTTCTGCGTGGATTCATAATAAGTATAGGTCTTTCCACCGATTGTCCGTGGATCAGGCTCTTTTATATCCTCCGGGATTATAGATGCACCTTCCCAATATGGATAAAAATCATGCGTACAGTTTGCTCCCTTTAATCCGGTCACCGTTCCATATCCGGTTTCTTTGACAAAATCTGGATATGTCTTACTTTTGCCAGAATAAGAAAACACTTTATTCTGCCATACCGCATGCTCCGGCCGGCTTCCCATGTGCTGAGTTGTGATTACAAGATCATGATTAGAATTTTTCAAATTTTCCTCTGTAATTTTACCAGACAGTTGCGACATTCCTGTTCTGACAGCCATCCGTGCAGCCACATCTAACTGATATGATCTACCATTTTCATAATCAATGCTTCTCAATCCGCTTTGTGCCAAGCGGTGTACACAATCTTTCACAGCCTGATCAAAAGAAAATGCTCCAGTGGACACCTTAATCAGTGCAAGGTCCATCTCTCGCTGATACATATCCATTACGCCAGTTGTGCCAAGTGCTGTATTCTTGAATCCCATTGTTTTTGTGAGGTTTCTAAGTGCATCGGAAGTCTGTAAAGAGGATGCTTTTACAAATTTACTCAAGCTGTTTGGCTTTGTTAAATCTTCCCCCTGCTGTTCCCACATAGAAAGATCATTATTCCATGCCATATCACCGGCTTCTGCTGTTAAAGTTTCTCCGGCTTCCTTTGCAGATTCTACGGTGTTCTCAATAATCTGCTGAACCTCACGCTTATATGCCATAGTGTTTTCTGCAACCGCCATCTGATAATCTTTATCAGCGCGAAGCATTTTCATGACTTCTACACGGATTTTATCAGCAGAAAATCCATTTTCCACCATTGATTTTGCCATAAGCTCTGCTGTCTCGGTATATCTTCCGGTTTTCTGCACTCTCCGGGCAATATCAGCGATGACCTCATCCTCCAAGTCTTGGTAAAGTCCAATTATGTATTTATCCGATAAAACATCTATCTGCTGTTCTGATAATGCCCTTTAAATCCCCCCTAGTCATCAACATCGTCAATTGGTTCGTCTGTATATTGCATATATTTCTTAGCTTCATCCTCTGGAATATTATATTTTTCCATAATATACCAAACCTTTAAAATTGGCACTTCCGGGAATGATAATGCATCCGCTCTCATCGCTTCGAGTTTCGCCTGCTTATCTTCCACATAAGAGTCATCAAAACCAATTGTGATCTCTGCGTCTAAATTATATGCCGTATCATGGTATTTATTTGAAAACCACATGACAGCTCTGCAGATATCCTGTATATATTCAGTGGCTACTTGCCGCTGCTTTCCAAGTTCCTGCATTGCATCCTGACGCTCACCGAAATATTCTGTCGCTGTCTTAATCTGTCCATTTTCAAAGCTGTATTTTTTTGTTCCGTATCCAAAAGACATAGATAATAATGATAGTGCCAGTTCAATTGCTTTTGTAATCTGTTCTACTCGGATTTCAGGATTATATTCTTGAATAAGCCCCTTCTCTTCTGGAAGTTTTTCCCCTGTAAATACAAATAATTTTTTTTGTTCAGGAGTTAATATTGGATTTCCATCATCATCAAAAGCACAAAGTAATTCATTTATCAGTATAATTTTCTCAGACTTGTCCAAATCGCTAAACAATACGTTATAGCACAAATCTACAACCTTAAGTGCTGGAATTGCATTCCATAATTTAGGCAGTCCGTAGCCTTCCATATTATCCAGATTATTCACTTCAGCAACACGCATAACAGCAAACGGTTTCACATCACCAAGCTGCACAATCGTCTGTTTTCCAACTTCCTCATCTCCACGATCATTAAAAATATGTGTCTCCGCAGTATATAGATTATTCTCGCCAAGCAAGAATAACACGAGTGTTGTCTGCTTCTTTCCCTTGACCAGTGTACTTCCAGAAAATGCCGCCTCAACCACAATATCATTCTCCACAGTGAGTGGCGTAAACGCATCTGCTTCCACATAATTAAGCTTAATATCTCCACCTCTCACAGAAGAATCATCCATAATCGTTGCATTGTCCAAGCGGATATAACAGGCTACTGTACCATCCGCAGAGGTTTTTTCTAACTGTTTACGGTATTGCGTGTTGAAATTACTGCCAGCAAGCACCTTTGCTACAAAATCCGCTTGTTCCCCTTCTCCTGCATTGATCTCAAGCACCTCACAGAGATTAGCGTCATCAGAACAGCATCTTTTTGCAAAATTCAGTCTTGTAAGCTCATATGGTATCCCATTGATTGTTTTTCGCTTATGGAAATCACTTATCAATCGGTTCGCGTACCAGTCATCACATGCATGAATGATCGTTAATGCCTTATCATTTACATCGTATCCTTTTTTATTCAAAAATGCTTTTACACAATCCTCCATCTCTTCCTCCTATCTTCTGTCAAGATCAACATATTCAATAAAATCCAAAATTGTATAGTTCTCCGCATCCCACCAGTCATTGCAGTTTCCGATGTTTTTATCCTCTGGTATGTCCGGGTGGTCTGGATCCCATTTCAACTTACCGATCGCACTTCGTAGCTTTGTGCAATTCCGGTTTATCTTCCACCTTCCGGTATTCATCAGCATGTCATACGTCCGTGGTCTGTCTGATACTTCATTCTTCCTACAACCTTTAATATTCCGGTATGGCAGTCCTGCTTTTCTCGCAGCACTCCGCAGGCTGTTTATCATCGTTGTGCTTGCGCTGTCTGGAAATACCCAGTCAATAAATCCGTACTTTCCCTGGCAGTATTTGAAAAACTCTATAAACTTACTGCATATCGCTTCCGCATCAATGTCTGGTGACAGTTCCAAGTTTGCCTCCTCTGCCGTCCTCAGATCATGATATCCGTGGAAGTAAAGCTTCAGCACAAAGGTTGTCATGGATCCGTTTCCACCGAAGTCTATACCCATCGTAATTTTTGATGGGCGGTGTAGCAGTTTGCCCTCTATATCACGTTCAAACAGTGGATCTGTATCCTCATCATACAGATATGGTTCATTGTTCTCTGCAAACTTCCGAAAAATGATTCCTTCTGCAACAGCACGCTCACCTTTAATGTCTCGCCTGTACCATACTGTGCCTTTCTGATAGGTGCTAAGAACTTTTCTGATCTGCTCATCCGTCATGCTCATATTGTCCACCAGAGTGAAGTGTCCGTAGTTATATCCGTAATCTGGATTTTTCTCCTGCTGTTTCTCGTGGAATTTAAGTATCTCTGTGTAATACCAATGCTCTTCCTCTTTCGGGTTCAGATCATGAAATATCTTACGGTCGGAACTTGACATCGTTCGGTCAAAGACCTCTTTCAAAAACTTCGGGTGGCATTCGTTCGCTTCTGTCACATATGCCATGCCGTAAGTATTACCCTTTATCAACTTCTCATCCCCGTCTTTACCTCCACCGGATATAAGGACAATCTTCTCCCCGGTTTTGGTCTGCACGTACACGCAATCACGGTCTTTATACTTGCCCTCGCGGCATCTGCCCTCAAAGTAATTCAGCAAACCGTATCCATCACAGTCCAAAATATTAAGCTTTGCCGTCGCATTTGATACTCCGGCTACAAGGTGTATTTTATTCTGATGTGTTTCCAGCAGCGAACAGAATATAATGGTCTGCAGTACGTTCTTGCCGCCACGCTTGCCGCCCTCCGCTACATTAAACCAGCTGCTCATGCACCAGAGAAAGTATTGATATTGCCGCTCACTGAACGGTGCCGGGCTATTCATCTGCTTTCTCCTCAAAATCTTCTATTCTGCGGTTCGCCACCGGATTTTTCAAAATATCTGCTATGGTCTGCATATTCTTAAGGATTTCCTCTCCGGTGTCATCCTTGACCTCTGCACGCTTCTTGTCAAATTCTGCCTTATACTTATCGTCTGGATGTAGTAAGAAATACTTTGTCAACCAATCATATGCTTTCTGCTTATCGGCAAGCTTTAATGATACTCCATCTTTCCCTTGTTTTACCTCTTGTATGATCTGCGTATCTACATTACAAGATTCTGCCAGATGTACGGTATTTACTTCTTTTGTAAGATATTCTCCTGTTTCTGGATCTTTTATCGGTCCGAACGCCCCCATAATTCTTACTGTTTCTCTGCCGAAAGATAAGTAATCTCCCATGTCTGAAAAAGCTATTCGCATCTGTATTTCTACAAAATCATCTGCACCGGCTACTATCTGCTGGCGCTTAATTTCTTTCAGGCGTTCGATTTCTGCTCGAACCTTATCATTTGTTAGCAGTCGTGAACCGTTTGCAATCGCCGATTCATAACTACATCCATATGCTTTCTGGTAGCTCTGCGCCGCATTGAAGGTCCTACTGTAATATATACAAAACATCTGCTGTTCCGGCGTCAGATCATCATTCTGTAATGTTGCTTTCGTGCCATCATCTATAGGTGCTTCCTTCTTTGGTGCACCCTTGCTTTTTTGTGTGCACACCTTTTCCGCTTTGTGTGCACCCTCTCCTCTACTCCATGCATACCGTTTTTTCCAGCTCTTGACAGTGTTGATAGTGGTTCCGTACTTCTCCGCTATATCCTTATATTTCATTCCTGACATATAATCCTGTTCTGCTTTCTCGTAATTCTCCACTATCTCACTTCCTCTCCTATCACACAAATAAAAAGAGCCGGACATCAATCAAATTAATGACTAATATTCGGCTCAATGGCGCTAACTTATATAACTATTATATCATACATAGTCTTACTTTTCATCTTTTAATAGTTTTGATACATTTTCTCCTACTAAGGAAATTTTATTTCTTATCTCTTTTTGAAATGCTGTTGTGCTACTATTTATCTTTTTTACCTGCTGTCCTTCCTGTTCCCCGCAGCTCTCTTTGCATGTTTCACGCAGATTGCTCATAAATTTCCCGGTTAAATGTCTAATCTCTTCTGGGTCAAATTCTATACATAATGCTTTTGACACGCTACTATATGTCCCTATTCCTGCTAAACATTTTTCCATCATTGCATTTGCTTCCCGGTTAAATTCCCTATGATTTGTAATAAACTTCTCTGTATCGAATGTGTATACGCACTCAGCAGCTTTATCCGAAACAATATACGCTAACATTTCTAATTCGCTCAGCCAACTAATACATTCTTTCAAATATTGCAACTTTATCTCCTGCCTCTTATATTTGGCAGTTTGTTTTCTCTCATCATGTAACGTTATTATTAAAATTAAAAATGGTGCTAAAAATTCAACAATATGCCATACAACACTATCTTCACTAAAGAATTGGGTGATATCCATTTTACAATCTTTATTCCTTCCTCTAAAACAACCTATATATATCTATAAAATTTACCAACCATCGAATATTGACGGTTGGTATCGAACAATTATTTAACATCTATTTTAATTTGATAACTCGAATACTGTGGATTTCTTTTCATAAAATCATTGAATTCATCTTTAATCCAAATGTACTTCTCTCTCACATTCAGCGGTAACTTAATATTAAGTAAATTTTTTTCTAATAATTCTTTTATTTTTTTTATTCTGTATATGAGTTCCTTTTGGGAAATATCATGTAAATACATTAATGCAGTATCTATATAATAGATATCTTGTGTATCCTTCTCAAGTAAATTGAATAATTCAAAATATACATCTGTATCTTTCATTTTACTCTTATATTCTATGATTGAGGAGGTATCGACTACAATTCTTGGATATTTCGATATATTGTTTTCCAATTCATACGCAGAAACTAGTCCTTTGCCATACATAATCGCTTCATTATAGTAGAATTTTCCATGTGACACTCCACCCCTTAATAAAATACCATTTGCCAACAATAGTTCCTGTATCTTCCCACAGCAATATAATACAACTGTCAATGCGGGAGGGATTGAATCATCACAGGCAACAACTATACTATCTGACATAATTCTATAGAAAATAGGAACTATGTCAAATTCTTTTTTCAAATTATCAATAATACACTGAATCTGCTCAAATATATTTAAAATATCTTTTTCTTCTTTTTCGCATACAATTTTTTTGAATCCAAGAATATCTAAAAATCCTACATAGTACATTTGCAAACTGTTCCTCCATGACAAGATATCGAGATTATACCACTCCAACCGCCAATATTCAATTATCAATGTACTACAGTTTTTACCGGCATATTTCAGCCGGCAAAAATCTCAATATTCAGTTTTTGTCGCATTCCCGGAATAAGTCAGCGTCTATATATTTCCATCCACCATCATAGATCATGAAATATGTATAATGTTGTGTTCTGACAATGTCATATACCGTAAACTTCTTGTTATCACTGTTTCTGATTACCTCAAACGTAATTCCACCTCTTCGCTCATTTTCTCTCATCCGCTCTCTGTCAGTCTTGATTTCCTCGCAATAGCAGCAACCTTCACAGTCACCATCACAATCTGCGTTCGAAATGTCATCTTCCCCCATATCTTTGCGCCACATTTCCATATAATTACAGAATTTCATAATTTTTACCTCCGTTAAAGTTCAGTTTAAATACTTATTGATTGCTTCTTCTACATCTGATAAACGCACCCACTGGTCAACTTCCTTATCTCCTTCATAAATTGGTGCATCTTCCTGTTTAGCACGTTCCGCAACCTCTGCCAGCACTGCAACTGAATAGTTTATAATTGCTTCGTTTCTGATTTTTTCATCTGTTATTACAGGAAGTTCTTGTAATGCTGTCATCCTGTCAGATTCGTAGCAGTAATTTTGCATAACTGCGTTAATTGCATCCTGTCTTTTAATTAATTCGCCCATCTCTTCTACCTCCACTAAATTCTAATTTAACTACGCAAACCGGAGCTGTCCGGTCTGCTCTGCTTCCATCCTCATGTTCGGTGTTCGTTCCGCAATACACAGTTCTGGCAGATTGGCTCTAACCAATGCTGCTGGTATCGGTGGACACACTGCATTTCCGCATCTTCTGACCTGTTCACTTCTCGGATACGTCTTTCCGGTGTAGTCATGATCAATTATGTAGTCATCTGGGAATCCCTGGCAGCCATACAGCTCTCTTGGCTCTAACATCCGCAGTCCGATATCTACAATCTGATAATCTACACCCTCGATCGTCACCAATCCAAATCTATCCTTGGTTGTAACTGTATCAAGTGGCTTTTCGATGTCTTGCCCTGTGGCATCTCCATAATATTTGATTAGAAACGCTCTAACCTCTCCAAAGTGTCCGTCACCAGCTGTGATTGTTGGTAATGGCTGTCTGATATCTTTACCATCACAGTGATTATTCATCTGAATCAGATTCGCTGTAACAACGCTGTTATGATCCCATGCGGTCACTGTCGGAAGCGGATTTTCTACTGTTTCCCCAGCACCCTTATATCCTCCGTCATAGTACTTATGCAGAAACGATGTGACCAGTCCATATCTATTTGAGCTGTCAACTGTCATGATCGGATCTTCTATAGTCTGTCCTCTTACTCCATCCTTTGAGGTTTCTGAATGGTACTGAATCAATGTAGGACTGATAAGACAATGCTCGTTTTTGCTCACGATCGTTGTAAGCGGCTCTCTAACATCCTTGCTTCGGTCTTTTGTAAATCCAGTCTGCCCGATCTGCACCATATATGGCTCTACAATCCCATACCCATGTTTTCCGGTTATAGTCGGCATCGGCTCTCGAATGTCGTTCGGTCTACGCTCACCACCATGATTGCACTGAATGATAAAAGGTTCTGGATTATCTAAGACGAATTTTTTTAATCCTCTGGCTATCCTGTCCATTGTTTTCTGTGCCAGTGGGCGTACTGCCCGAATGCCGTACTTTTCTTTAATTTCTTCTGAAGTATCAAAAATGCTCGGACACGGCAGAGAAAAATCTAGCTGCGTGTATGCTCCAACATATGGTTTGAGCAATCCTTTCTTGACTTCTTCACTGTCTGCCGGTGCGTGTGTCGGCTCTGGCCAGACAATCGTCTTGCCGTCACACCTGGCGATCATGAAAAATCTCTTTCGCATGGTAGGTGCTCCGTAGTCAGCGGCAATCAGCTCCCGAAATTCCACTTTGTATCCCAGATCAGTAAGCTGCTGCACAAATTTTTCAAAAGTCTTACCCTGCTTGCTCTTAATTGGATGATGCCGCCTGTTTAACGGTCCCCATGTCTTAAATTCCTCTACATTCTCAAGCATGATAACCCTTGGTCTTACAAGCCCCGCCCATCTTAAGGCTACCCATGCAAGGCCTCTGATGTTTTTATCTTTTGGTTTTCCGCCTTTTGCCTTGCTGAAATGCTTACAGTCTGGTGAGAACCAGGCAAGTCCAACCGGATTCCCATTGCAAGCCTTTACAGGATCAACCGCCCACACGTTTTCACAGTAATGCTTGGTGTTCGGGTGGTTCGCCTTGTGCATCTTAATGGCTTCTGGATCATGGTTGATGGCAATATCAACACTGTATCCGGTTGCAAGTTCTATTCCGGTGGAAGCACCGCCACCGCCGGCGAAGTTGTCAACTATCAATTCTCCGTGTATCATTTTCTTCAAAAGGAACCCGGCGCGCCTTTTATCCGGATAGGTTCCGGCTCCTTTCTACATAAAATCTTCTAACCTCATTTGTCCTTTACAATTGCCACCGATCGTGGATGGATCCCAGCCAACTCCAATGTAGTCCAGAACCTTCGCCCATCCGTAGTCGTTCCCGTCAGCATCCTTGCACATGTGGAACATCAGATAATCCCACTCTTTCGGATTACTCTCATACAACAGATCAAACCGATGTGGTCTCTTTTCCATGTGAATCCCAAACCCACACATGCTGCATCCGGTACGTTGTGCCTTGGTTGTGTAGAGCGTCCCATCTGGCTTTTTCTCAATCGTTCCGTAGATCTCCGGGATAATGCTGTCTGGCATTTCAAAACTTTGAGGTAATCTTCCTTCTTTCAAAAGTTTCTCATGATATTTTTCTTTCAGTCCGGCTTTCCACAGTTCGTCCATTTCCAGTGCGAGTTTTAAAATGTCCTGTCGATGGAAGATTGCAAATGGTGCCGATCTGATCGTGGATGCTCCAAAATAATTGCAACCATTCATCCGCAGGCTCTTGGCACGTCTGCCACCTTCGGATGCCATCAGTCCCAGATACGGCACACTGTTATGCTCTTTTCCCCAGTCATCACAGTTTTTCTCTTTAAGGTAATAACAACACTTGGACGATACGAGAAAATCCGGCTTCTGATAATCACACCCTTCATTTTCGTTTTCATATCCACCGAACAGCTTTAACCATCTCTGTTTTAGCTGCATTTTAGAGTTTTTCTGCCATCCGCCATATTCTCCAGTCTCCCCAGTAATAATCGCATGGCGGACAGTTTTATTTTTCTCTGACGGATTTTGTAACAATTCTATCTTGGCAGCCACTTCCTTTGAAATGACCGGAAATCCAAATTCCTGTATGACCTTTGGTTTCGTCCAATAAGTACCATCATCCCTTTTCAGCGGTGGCACATTGATAATTCCAAGAGCTTTATGTACTCTCTGTATACTCTTGTCTTCCAGTGTGGATGCACTCACTCCTGGTGCGTCAATTCCGCATACCTCATGTAAAAACAGGTATAAGATTATACTGTCAAGTCCACCGACAGAAACATGGTAGTTGAGCAATCTTCCATCACATTCATTTGCGAACTCTTCTGCTCTGATCTGTGCATATTTTCTTTTATATTCATATGGCTGCTTTTCTTTCTGCATAAAAGATGCAATCTTCTCATATGCTCCGATCCGCTCCATTCTTTCTTTTACTGATTCCATTTTTTTCTCGGAGTAAAGAGCTCTTTCACGCTGGCCAGCAAACCTCTCACTCCTTTCGATTTACTTCAAAATTTCATCTAAGCAGGCATTCCAGCCTTTATCAAATCTTCCATTATCACAATAAGCAGGATGATTTGCTTTCTCCGGCAGTTCCCGAAGTGGACACCAATCTGGCTTTCCAACGTTATATGCATCTTCTTGTGCCACGCCACATATTAAATTTAATATTGGATTGTCTCTTTCAAAAAAACTACAAGGACAATCGGCGCAACATTCCGGCATATCCGTCACCAATACTGCTTTAGGCATCTTCTATTCCTCCTATTTTTTATACACTTTCCATGCTTTAAAGCTATTTCCTTTAGGTACATCGCAAAGCCAATACGTTGTACGTGTTTCTCCATCTTCATCAGTTCCAAAACCATAATAAATATAGGCTTCTTCTACCGTTAATTCGTTTACGTTACACCCATATTCTTCCGCGCCAATTTTTAAAGCTTCTTCCTTGTTGTATTTACTCGCATTGAAACCAAGTGAATCGTCGTCTCCGCAAAAACAGTCATAATCAAATTTACTCATATTCTCACACTCCTTCCGGCTTCTCGCATCGTTCAAATTCAATCACCCACACCCAAGGTGAGGCATTCCAACCGTAGCGGTCAAGATCGGACTTCTTGATGGTAGAATCCCAGAGTCTTGAAAAAGCATATCTTTTTTCTTCTCCATTCAACACATGAGGATATTCCACCTCTACACCCTCTCTGCAAATCTGCTCCGATGTGATTTCCTGCAACCGCTCCACCCTCACATCCGTAACCTTAAGCCAGATACGTGCGGCTTCTTTCGGCATGTGGATGGATGGTTTCCACTTTGTAACATCGGCAATGTCATTTCTTTGCCAATCTTCGTAGTAATAGTATCCGTTCGGTGCCTTTTTCCATGTTTCCCGGACATACAGGATATCGCCCGGCTCGCAAGGCAATTTAAAAAATTTCTCTCCATACCCATCTGCAAATGTACCTCTACACGATATGTACCCTTTAGGTGTAAAAGCGGTATATCCCCATACTGCATCATCAGGAATAAAGCCTTTTACAATTCTTCTCGTTGCATCTTTTCTCCCGTCCAGAATCGCCCGAACCATTTCCGTATTGAATAAAATCGGCTTAATTGCCATCTACTCCACCGCCTTTCATGATCTCGATTGCATGCTCATAACTTCTTGCTTTCTCTTTCCCCAAATTACTGTCGTATGCATTCTCCCAAAACTTTCTCTCATTTTCCAACTGCTCCACAACCTTGTCCGGATCATAGGCGGTCGGCATATTGTTAATCACATCTTTTACTGCATCATAATCTTTCATGCTTTCAAGACGTCCACTTAAGTTGTCTAAAACCAACCCAGCATCAATCAGTCTTCCCATCATTCGCCCTCCTGTTCCAATCTGTAGTTGCTTTCGTTCGCTCGTCTTTCCCTGTTCTGATCCCTCCGTCCTGATCCATGTACATCTCACATTCATAGCTTTTTGGAAGTTCTGTTCCGCATTTCATACATTTGATTTTGAACATTACACCAACAGCCGAATGTGATGACTTATTTGTAGTGGTTAAGAACATTGCTTTTCCACCGCAGAACGGACATGGTTTAAGGCTTTCACTCATTCTTCATCGCTCCAATCAAATTCAATTTCTTCTGCACTATCAACACCTAACTGCTCACACTTCGCTCTGGTAGATGTACCGCCGGAGTGGTTTGTGCCTATAAGAAACAGTTCCTGTACAATGCTAAAGTATGATTTTCTAAAACAAAACCTCTCTTCCTCGTCAAGTTCCTCAATCGCATCCTCTCCATGTTGCCATCTGTACCATTCTGCAAATTCATTAACCATTTCCTGCATAAGGCTGATACAACATTCAAGAGTGTGCTTTTCATCGTGGCTTTCCAATTCCTTATTGACGTTCTGCTTCTCCACCGCCGCCAGGCATTCTTCCGAAGTGCCGATTGCGCGGTACTGCTTCAGTTCTTCCAAGAGTAACACTTGTCGGCATAGTTTCTCGTAATCTTTTTCCTTGTCATAATCAATATCCACTAATAGTTTCTTATCCGCCATCACGCATAGTAGCTCGTACCAGCTTAATCCATGTCGCCTTGCTAATTTCTCCAAAGTCTGTCCATGATTTTCCATTGCCTGTTTTTCATGCGGTGCAATTAAATTCCAGTCTATAGATTCATTTGTTCCTAAAATTGGGAATTTTTTCTCACTCATAACCGCACCTCCAACAGCTCCGGGTTGTCAAACTTATTACCAAGAACCTCATAATCCAATCCACCAACAGATATATCATCTACACATTCATCGAGCGTCATAGGAAAATTACAGTCAACTGCTCTTATATCAAATCTTGCTTTGCATTCATTCCATAAAACTACACAGCTTCTGAAAACTGCACCTCTCTTGATATGACCGTCAACAATGTCATTCTCCCAGATCAGCTTGCCTTTCTTGTCCTTAAGTCCGGTGCACTGACAGATAGTGGCTTGATCCACTTCAATCATGCCCGGGATATCATTAAACATTCCCCATAAAATATATCTTTTCTCCCAGATTCCATAAAGATATCCACACGCCCACACTCCGTTATCAATCCGCTTTCCACGAAATAAATGTCTATTCTCCATCCTTCACCTCATCTAATCCATCCAACGCATAACAGCCGCTTAAGCCTTTCAGCTTTACGACTACGGTTCCGCATACACTATACGGCTCACTTGTAACTTCAAAAATCTTGCCTTTATTTTTCTCTGACACATAGTATTTGTCGTTCATTACTACTTTCTTTCCTTTAATCATTGATTTTCCTCTATTTCTTTCAGCTTGGCTTCGGCTTTTTCCACTTCCATTCCGGCAAGACATCCGCTAGCATATGCATCCTCATAGCACCTATCTATTGCTGTATAAAATTCATCACAAAACAATTCAGTAAGAGGGCATTCCGAACACTTGCAATTTTCATGGTGGCATTTAGTTCTTGTGTGCACACACTCTCTATATTCCGTTTCTTCGATTTTTTCCGGCAACTTGATATACCTGCCCTGCTCCTCGGCATCCTCATAGTCTTTGAGTTTCCGATATACGGCATCTATTCTCGCTTTCTGCTTTTCCTTTTCCTCACATGGCTTACAAAGCCTACTACACCAACCGCATGGTGTTATGTATGGACATTCTTCTCCAAGTCTCATGCTATTCCTCACTTTCTGCCCGAAGCCAATCCAAAACACATGATTTGCAAGCCTCTTCAGGATGAGAACATTCCTCTACGCCCATGTGTTCTATGCAACTTCCAAATAATACTTCTGCCAGCTCCTCGTCCGTCATGCTCCTGATCCGGTCGGCGTTGGTCTGTGGCTTTTCTGCAGGTGTGTCTTTCTCATCTGCTTCATAGCGTTCCGGCAATCCATGTTTCTCGGCATTTTCATATGTAGCAAGTTTTTCAATGGCTTTTATGGTGCTATCTATGATTCCATTTGCCATACAAGTTTTTGTGATATCGCCAAAATGCATTCTTAGCAGTTCAAGGTTCTGTATCATTTCTTCTATGCGGTCCATGCTATCCCTCTCTTTCTACATTCAGCCTTGGCTCTATCTAAAATCTGCTGAAAATACCACTCTAATTGTTCCTTGTCCCCTTCTTTTTCGATCAAAACAGCGGCATCGTTCCAAGTCGAATCCGTCAAATTGATTCCTCCGGTGATATAGATATCATCGATCCTGTAAAATTTAAAATGCGACTCTTCTACCGGATAGACATTTATACGATAAGTACCCATGATATCTTCCATTTCTTCTAATCTTTTTTTTCTATCGATCGCCGTCTCTCCATAATATGAATTGTTATATTTTTTCATCGGCGGCATTCCTACAACCATATCTGTATTGGTATCCATTAAGGTGTTCAGAAAATTCAATACCATAGATTCTCGCGTTTTAAGCTCTCCTAAACAATTTTTAAATTTTTTGTCAGAAAATGATAAACCATATGTAGCGATCTCTACTCTTATATCTTCTGGCGGTTTTTCTCTGAGTTTGTCATATAACACGTCATTTAAAAAACTCATCAATTCTACTGAATTTAAAAAAATCATATTTCTACCTCACTAAATCCGTTATTTTAACAGATATCCCTTTAAATTTCCCGGTGCGACAATACTCTGCGGTATCAAAAAAACAAATGCATCCATCGTCTTTTTTTTCAATTGCTATGCTCACACCATTCCTTACCAATGTATTTTTTAACAACATCAGTACCACTTCTATCTCCTGCTTGGTTTCATCCGTCATTTCAACTGTACCCTCTTCTTTCTTCCTTTCTTCTCAAACTTATCGCACATCCCTATCAGGCACCCACGCCTTAATCTGGTCTGTAAATAATATCCACACATGATTTCTGTTTGGCTTTGCTTGTACGAATATTTACATTTCCAGCAGTATTTTACGCTTGTCTTTGTCATTTCTCCCATGTTAATAATCCTTATTTCGCCACTTAATTTTTATTTTATATTTCCACTCGTTATCATCTTTTCAATGATTTCCTCCTGCATCCGCTCTGCGATATGATCCCGGACTGATTCTTCTGGAAATGCGATCTGATATGTCCGCTCCTTGATCCGGTTCGTGATCCGGTCATCGTAGGATAGTTTGTCCAGCGGATCATTACTCGTGAAAATCGTTACCTTCTGGTTTATGTACCGCTCATTGATGATCTGATACATTTTGTCATTTATCCAGTCCGCTGGTCTCTCCACTCCGAAATCATCAATTACAAGAATGTCTGTGGTGTAAAGTGCGTCTAAAAGCTGGTTCTCACTGTATTCTGTATCTCTCCGCCATGTATTCTTAATCTCTTGCAGGATGGTCAGTGACACTGCAAACTTCACTGCATAGTTTTTCATCAGCTCATTTGCAATCCCGGCAGCGATCCTCGTCTTACCGCTTCCCTTTGTCCTCGACCAGATATACAGTCCCATGCCTCTTTCCTTCTGGCTCTCAAAATCATCCAGATAGGTTTTTATGATTTTACAGGCATCTGACACCATCTTTTTACTTTCCTGCTTCCTGTACACATCCATTCGAAACGATCTCAGATCCATCCCGCGGAATGCCTCCGGTATATCTGCGAATCGCAACCGCCTTGACATGACCGCTTTCTCACGGCATTTACACGGTACTGCTATTTCAACTCCGTCTTTTATTTTCAAGATCCACTCCCGACCTTCGCAAATTGGACACACATCAGAATCCTTGGAAGTCTCCGGTGTCTCCGCGTTCCTGCATGAGTTCGTTGAGTGATTTTTCATGCGTTCCAGTATCTCTTCCAACTGATCCATCGTTCTCTCCTTTCAGGTACTGCATAAACAAGTTTTCTCGTAAAAAGTTCTCCGGCTTTTTAATATACCGCTCTGCTGTTTTCTCCCGTCTGCATATATCTGCATAATTCTGTGCGGCCAATACCAAATCATCTTCCGGTACACCAGACAGTACCGCATTGCAGTATTCAGTTTCAACAAGACAGCCAGTGCACCGTTTCGGATAGACCGCGGCAAACTCTGCATACCGTTCCACGGGGGATATAGGGGGTGTATTTTGTTTATGTTTATGTCTTTGTTTATTAATAGGTTCACTTTGTGGTTCAAACTGTGGTGCAATTTGCAGTTCACTTTGTGGTTCATCTTGTGGTTCATTTTTACTGTAATTTTGAACCACAAGACTATTTATTTTATATTGTGCCGCAAGATTACCACCGCGCGATTTCCATTCGATGAACCCATCTGTAGCAAGCTTGTTTCTCGCTCTCTTTAACGCTGATGCATTTAATCCAGACCGAAGTCCAAGGACTGACGAGGCTACCGTAAACGTATCTGGCCACCCTGCTTTATTCGCTATGGACATTAACGCATGCCATAAGGCGATTGCAGTGTTGGGCTGCGGGTTTAGTTCGAGCCTGTCGTAAAATGCTTTTATCTCAGCTAAATAGTTCAAGTTTCCACCTCCCGAATCCGAACTTCAATCCGTGGATTTTCAGCATCTATACGAAATTCATCAGAGAATCCACAGATCTGCTCCCAGCCATCATTTTTTAATACATGGCAGTTAACTAATGCATCCTGGATCACTTTTCTGCCGAATGACGATATATTGTCCAAATCACGCCTTTTATTCTTTTCCACCCACAGATATTCCATAAATACTTTTTTATTGATATTTACGTCTCTCAGGCACTTTCTGATGTACACAGAAACAATAGCTTCATTCTGCTTTTTCATCTCTCCGCCTTTATATCTGCTTGCCTTATCCGCACGGATGAAATCATTCAGATTATCCAGTCTCCCTGGAATGATTAGTAAGTATTCCAATCTCACGCCACCTTTCAAATGTCATTTTCATCGAGAGCCGCTTCTTTAGAACCGCTCTCGCTCTATGTAAATCTTTTGCAAGATATTCTTGAAGTTCTTTCTCATCCACCGGATCACCGGGGACTGGTCTGTAATAACCATTGCCAACGTTAATGATGCAGTCACCTTCGTTGTTCGCACTCTCGACCATTTTTCGAAACTTTCTGTCTTTTACCGGGTTTGACATTCTAGCCATTGGCTCTTTGTGTCCATAGGGAATATCGTTGATCGTATTCATTAATCCCCTTTCTTCTCCGGGACTAACCCCGGAGATAATAACCAGCTTCCAATAATTCGTGATATATCATTTTCTGCATGAATAGGTTTCTTTCTGCCATTTGGCAAGGCGTTCCAACCCTATAACCACGACTTTCCAAAAATATCTCTGAAATCTTCTCTTGTGCCGTAATGAGATTCAAAATATTCCTGCGCCATAGTTTTTAATTTAAAATCAATTTCTTTTGCATTGGCGCCTCTCTGCGCTCCGTTAGGATGCAGATCCGGTCTGAGTGGAATAACAAAACCATACTTTTCACTGTTTTTACGGTTTGAACTTCCAAAGATATGATGTCTTTCCACTGGGTATGCTCCAGTAAAATAACAGTGATCCATATCATCCGTGAACACGCTCCAAAGCTTTTTACTCATGTTCCCCACTCCTGCTTCATACGTTCCAATTCATCCGGTGTAGCTGTCTCAATGCCAAGTTCCTTTGCTTCTTCAACAATCCGGTCTATAAAGTGGCTCATTTCGACAGTATCGTATTCGCTAGATCCTTTGATCATCAGATACGAAGCAAATTTCCCATTGTCTTTAATATATTTCCAATGACCATCAACCTTTGACATGTCAACTGATTTTTTTACTGTAATCGTGATATATCCGTCTTCATCTTCATAGAACGCTCCGTATTTCTGCAACATTTCCTCATAGACTTCATCCTTGCTGGAATAGATGTCTTTGCTATTGGCAATCTTTGTCATGAGCACCCATGCATAAGCATTGGCATCAAGACTTCTTTTCTGACGATACTTAACTGCCTTAATCTGCAATAAATCATCCGGTTTTAAATGCTCAATCTGCTTTGCTGCTGATGCGTCAACCTCAAATGTAAGGATGATGCCTTGTCCATTGAATGTACGGATCGCTCCGGTCAGTTTTCCTGTAGTATCCATAAGCTACTCTTCTTTCTTTTTCTTATACCAGCACTTAACCTGTTCAATGATCTTAGCAGCCATTTCACTTGATAGATCTGAAGTCTTTTCAAAATGATATTTTTCTTTCAACGTTTTCCAGATATCATTGGATGTAGCATTCTCACACATATCAGAATACGCACTTACAAAATCTGTCATTGTCCTAAGCTGTTCTACGGTTGCTGGAACAAAATCATTCTTTGGTTCTACCGTATGGCTTTCTGAATCTGGATCCTGCATCTCTTCGGTAGGAATGCAGAACACCTGAAAACAAGCATATTTAAAAGCAATCGCCATAGCTTTATTCGTTGCCTTATCTCCGGAATCCATGCCCTCACCGATTGTTACCGCCGTGATACTGCTTCCATCTTCCGCATAAAAGGTATATTTAATCTTGCAGACCGAATAGATCAGCGTTGCACCTTTTATGGATTTTCTTTCTTCTCTGGTCTGTTCTAAGACCTCTGGAACGATAAATATATGATTGTTGACCAATGCAGGATTGATTGCATTCATCACCGCATCAATTCCGCGGTATTTAAACCCCTGCGTCTTATTCACATCATTTTTTCCGACCGCACCGATTTCTTCCATGCACTTTGATATTGCCTGGTATATGTTCATCTGTTTTGCTGTCTCTGCCATTATCGTAATCTCCTATACTTAATTTCTAAGCTGCGCATCTGTGCTTCCAACTGCACGATCTGGAACGGATCAGCAATAATCTCATAAACAATGGAATCATTAACCGGCTTCGGCTCAATAATAATTTCTTCCGGTGCAGTCTGCGCAACTGGTGATTCCTGCATCGGAGTATCAATAGCAGAATTAACCTCTGATGCCGTACGTGCTTCCTCTTCGGCTTTTCTTTTGGCTTCCTCTTCCTGTCTGCGCAAAATCTCTTCTTTCTGCTTCTGATACTGATTCATGACCTCAATAGCATCTGATAATTCTAAGGTTGTCTTATATTTCTCAATTCCTTTATCCTCAAACTCTGATTCCATGCTGCGGATAATACCGAGGTCTTTTTCTACATGATCCACTCTCTCTGTAATGGTTTCTGTGATTGCTTTCTTTGTAGTGGTGGCATTCTCCCACTTACTGTCATAAATTCTCTGTAAAGGAAGATATCCGCTCGCTTCCTCATGCTCTGCCATGATCTCCGTATAAATTTCAGAAATCAGCGCTTTCTTTTCTTCCACACGCTTGCGCTCAAATTCTTCCACCTGGTTATTAATAAAGTTGATTGGTTCATCAATCAGATTGTCCAGTTCCTTTACCTGCGCTTCAAAATTTGTGTAGGGAATCATAAAAGATTTCTTTACTTCCAGCTTTTTATCGTTGACTGATTTTTTCAGTTTTCTGAGACTTGCAATTGTCTTTTTTGCTTCTGTTTTGGAATCCTCTGTGAAAATCATATTTTTATAAATTTCCAGTTCGGAATTAAGTTTTTCCTTAATCTCCTCAAAATTAAAACCAATAACACCATTTTTCTGCTCTACATTTACTCTGATTTCTTCCATCTTTCTTTTATCCTCTCTTCCTCTGATTCAATATCTGCCATCTCTTCACGTCCGGCTTGTTTCTCATATAATCTGTGGCGGCGTTCTCTGTCCCTCTCGTACTCTTCGAGCATATCGAGACTGTCCGGTATGTAATCACTGTACATTTCCTACCTCCACAGACTTAAACAATGTACCTGACCATTTCCGTTTTCTGGTCGTCTTCAATAATGATTTCCAGAAGATTTGTGTCTAAGGTAAATATTCCATGAATATTTCCGTCTGCCGTAAGTCCTACACTTCCATCTCCAAGACCAAGGTTTTCAAGTAATTCAGATAAATCCTTAAGTCCGTCAATTAACTTTCCGGCATCTGTTCTGCATAATCTAGTTGCTGCCATTCAAAAATTCCTCCATTTCCATCTGTCTAAAATCTGTACATAAAATCATGCATCTGACAGCTTTCTCACGCTGTTGCTTTATGTACTGCTCGTCCCGGCATTCTTCACACATGTTTCCTTCGCCTGGATCTAAACTGCATCCACAGATTCTGCATTTTCTGTAAATCATAAAATCACGCTTTCCAAAAATTTAACTACGTGTTACAATAAACGCAGAAATACTTTTGTATTCCTACGGTAAATAGCACCTGCGTTCGCCAAAACATTTAGGGTGCTATTTTTTTGTCCTCAAATTCTCCAAGGAACTCTACATCAGCGTCAAGCTTGTCCTTCCGGCGGATCATGTAAAAGTATGCTTTCCGCTTTTCTTCCCAGCGTTTCTCCACATCCATGATCGCAACTCCAATAAGTGCAACCACCGCACCGAGAGCTATTGCGATCAGCAGAAAAACATAATACGTTCCATCCGCATCGAGCATTCCGCCAATAAACATAATTCCAAGCCCTACCGCTATAAATACTTTACTGATCTGCTTCATTCTCCACCTCCTCGTTGCCTGCTCTCGGCTCGATACCGAGAAACTTGTCCAGTTTTGCCCGGAAGATAAAATACTGATAATTCTTAACCTTCGAAGTCGGTTTTATCACACTTCCCAGATCCCAGCGCCCGGCTTTCATCTGACGTCTGAGGTATTCCACGTTGCATCCAATCTCGGTGGCGGCTTCTTTTACTGTTAAGCGTTGGCTCACTCTCCATTACTCCTTTCTAAAATTGTTCATCGGTATTTTGAATTTGACCTCAAATTCACTGTCGACATTGCCCAGTTAAGTGCTTGTTCCGGATTTGTTCTCTTTGACATTCCTCAAGACGTTTTACAAAGCCTTTCCACTTCTTTGAATTTTCAAGTTCATTCCACTCGTGGTCAGGCACAGAAAATTGAACTAAAACCCGATCAGATTGAATGGTTGTAGAACTTGCATATCCAACTTGCGGTGCAGGATATATAGGTGCTCTGTAACTGTTTTCTACAGCTACTTTATTTCTTCTATGAAACATGTTTTCTATCTCTCCCTTCTTTTGTTATTCTTACGCACGTGGTACAATCTCCTTACAGGACGCTGCAACGTCCGAGTATATAAGAAAGGTGGTTTCGTGCGTATGTCTCTTTACGAAGAACTTTCTTTGCTTTATGTAAAGAAAAATGCAACTCCTGGAGATTCTCCCGAAAAATTACTTGCCATGTATCGCGAAGCGTTTGATAAGATAACAAAATGCGATAAAGAGCATGGCGGCAAAGCATTTTCTTTTGAATAATTCTTTGCTAATTAGAACCATAGCCTTTGAATTCTTGCTCAATGCGTTCGTGGCTGGGTACGTGTTCTTTGAATCCTCTGTTAACAACTCCAACTGTTGGCGGAGGATTTCTATTTCTGTTCTTTTATTCATCCTATATCTCTCCTTTCATATTATTTTTTGCTTACATTTCTTAATCTGTCTTTACTTCGCCTTTCTTATGTTTCTAAGTTGATTTTCGCTTATCAAAATGTTAAAATTTTTATGCCACATCATACGGAAAGGCTTTCAAAGGAAAATCTCGCCTTTAGAAGGGGGTGGCATATATGACTTCTCTTTCTGAGAAAGCTTTAGAGATTCTTCAAGCCAATACGGAAAAAACAGAATTTTCAAATTCTTACCTAATCAAAAATGGTTTTTCCGATGCAACCGCCAAAGTTGCTATCAATGAGCTTGAAGCGGAAGGTTATATAGTTATCAGCCGTACTTATATAAGCGGCAATGTAGTTTTTGAACTCATATAACCCATATAGTCCTGAGTGTTCCAGCACTTGGGACTATTTTTCTGTCCTACTTATTGGACTGTTGTTGTGGTAATTATTTTGACGGAATGGTTTTCCGCTCATTTTCAAACTTAATAAGATCTTCCTCATAAACTCGGTATTCCCTCCCTAGCTTGATTGCATTAAGTTTTTTCTTGCGAATCCATTCCCATACTGTGATAACCTTGACTTTGTATCTCTCTGCAACTTCATCACAGGTATACATTTTAGACAAAAATATCCCTCCTTTTTGTATGTTATTTATACTTGTGTTTACTTCGGTTTAGTGATATAGTTTAATAAAACGAAATATATTTATAACACTTACGAAGTAGTTCGTTGAATCGAATTTTACTTGGTCGTTTGCTTCGGTTCAATTAAGTATGTTTGTACTATAGCACCGCTTACTTCGGTTGTCAATAAGTATTATTACGTTTTTGCAAAGTATTTTAATTTTGTGAAAGGTGGACAACTAATGTATGAGATTTTTGAGCAATTATTACAATCTAACGGAATAAGTGCTTATAAGTTCTGCAAGGAAACAGGTGTTTCCCAATCAACGATAAGTACTTGGAAAAAGAAAAATTCAAAATGTGGAATGGATTTGGCAAGCATAGTTGCAAACTATTTCAATGTAACTATTGATTATTTAATGAATGGAGATGTCCATAAGCAAAACGATAGCAATAATGAGCTTTCAACTAAAGACGAACGAGACATTGCAAAAGACATGGAAAACATTCGACAAAAATTAATGAGCGGTGCAGATGGACCTCTCTCTTACGATGGAGAGCCGGTGCCGGAAGAAGACGCTGAGCTATTACTCGGTCAAATCGAGTTAATGATGCGCAGATTAAAACCTATTAATAAAGAGAAGTACAATCCTAATAAGAATAAAAAGTAGGTGCTACATAATTGAGAAAAGACATAAAGCAGTTAGTAAATTATTACGTAAAAAAATTCAATACGAGAAATCCATACAAGCTTGCAGAGTGTCTGAATGTAGAAGTCCAGATCGGCGAGCTTGGAAGTCAAGCCGGATGCTACATGTTTCTTAAGAACCACAAATGCATCTTTCTGAATGAGGATTTGGAAGAAAATGAGATGCGCCTTGTCATGGCTCATGAGCTTGGACATGCTATCATGCATCGAAAAGAAAATTGTTATTTTATCCGGAATAAAACTCTCATGCTCACATCAAAATTAGAAATTGAAGCAAACACATTTGCAGCAGAGCTTCTGATCCCAGATGAAATCATTTTTGAGAACCGACAAACTACTACCGAGCAGCTTTCCAGATTGCTTGGATATGAACAGGCTCTTATAGAGCTTCGATTAAAAACTTTTTGAAAAATAGGAGGATTTTTGTTATGCCATTATTAGTCATTATTATCTTATTAATCTTAGCTTGGTTTTTGTATAAATTAATATACTATAGAAGCAATTCATTTATTGAATTGAAAAACAAAATTGAAAAATATACAAAAGACTGCAATGACCTTAATGATCATATTTATGAGTTAAAAAGAACCCACATAGGAATAGATCAGCTAGATTATGGAAAAGCATCTTATCAAGATGCAAGTAATTACAATTACAAGCGTCCGGAATTGAAAAAACAGGTGTTCGCACCAAATATTTGTAACTGTTCAAGAAGCGTTTGCGATTCAGCTCGAAAGCAACCCTTTAAATATGTATGCAAATATTTTAATATTAAGAGCACCGAGGAAAACCTTGAACAATTTGAAAATATGCTGAATAATTTTGAAGCTGCTGAAAATGGTAAAAACTTATTGGTAAATGAAAAAAACAACATTATCAATGGAATTAGTTCCGAAATCCCATTTTTAATTAAAACATTTGACAAAAAAAATTTAGAGAAAAAACTCGGTTTTGAACCTATTGATTTAAGTACAATTTATTTTCCAAAGTACATATTCAAATACACAAGTTCTGGTGGTAATGCAGCAACACAATGTGATGTCGTTTTCAACCTTGATAATTTAAACCGGTTTGTGGTTTATCTGTCAGAATTAGTAAAATTCAAAAAAAGTGCTGCTGGACAAAGAGCTTTAATGACAAGTAAATTAAGAAAAAGTATTTTGGAACGTGATGGATACACCTGTCAGAAATGTGGTGCTTCACAAAAAAATGAACCAAACCTATTACTTGAAGTCGATCATATTATTCCGATTTCAAAAGGTGGTATCACATCTGTTGAAAATTTACAAACATTATGTTGGAGATGTAATAGATCTAAAGGAAGTAAATTAGATTTTTAAATATAAAATTGCCCCTAGTACCGTAATACCAAGGGCAATCCTTCTGAATGATACAGAAGTTCTCACAAAATGTATTGTATCATTCGGAGCAGCCAAATGCAAGCGGAACACCTGTTCTCTGCTGGCTGTTATTTTTATACCCAAAATCAGAAGGGATGGTACATATGGCACGAAGAAAGAAACACCAGAAGCTCCCGAACGGCTTCGGATCAATTAAATATCTCGGTAAAGGACGCTATAAGCCGTATGGCGTATACCCACCAGTAACTGAATACACCTCAAAAGGACCTGTCACACCGAAAGCTCTCGCCTACGTTGAGACATGGGATGAAGGTTATGAGATTCTGGCAGCACGCAAACTGGAGAACGAGGGAAAAATTAAAATACAGAATGGCGTTTATATTGACCGTACTCCAACCTTTAAAGAAGTATATGAAGATTTCTATAAAGAGAAGTACCGTAATGAGCTACGTAACGGAAGTAAAAAGACTTCTTCCATGTCTTCAACGCAAGTAGCGTTTAAAAATTCTTCTGCTTTACATGATATACAGTTTGGTCAAATTAAATATAAAGACTTACAGGATGTTCTTAATGCTTGTCCTCTTAAACATTCCTCTCTGGAATTGATTGTGTCTCTGATGCACCAAATGTACAAATACGCCATTAAATACGACATAGTGGATAAAGACTACTCTTCTGCTTTATTTATTCCTATACCGGACGATGACGAAAGTGGGGTACCATTCACTGATGAGGAATTAAAAATATTGTGGAAAAATAAAGATGATTCCGTTGTCCAAATGCTATTAATCATGTGTTACAGTGGATATCGTATCAAGGCTTTCACAAATATGGAAACTAATCTGGATGGAAAATATTTTAAGGGTGGAGTTAAGACAAAAGCTAGTAAAGAAAGAATTGTTCCTATTCATTCCTGTATTTCCGATATGGTAAAAGCTAGATATAATGGTAAGAATCTGCTTGGATGCTCCGTGCGGGACTTTCGTAATAAAATGTATAACACTCTTTCTTCTCTCGGAATTGCAAATGCTGCAACTGGAGCAAGACATACACCACACGATTGTCGTCACACTTTCTCCGCGCTTTGCGAACGATACGAAGTCAACGAAAATGATCGTAAACGAATGATGGGGCATTCCTTTAAAAGTGATATTACTAACGCCAAATATAGTCACAGAACTATAGAAGAATTAAGAGAACAGATTGAGAAAATAAAAACACCTTTTATAATATAATGACTGTTACTAATTTGTTACTAATTAGTTTAACTTTTTTTATTTTTAAAGAACTTTAAAGTTGTTCTTGCAGACTTCAAAAACATAGTATTTATGCGGTCTGCAAGACTTTTTTATTTAAAATTAGGCATTTGATTGAATTGAATGATTTTAAAAATATATTAAATCCATGCTATTTTGTAACTTTTCTGTAATGATTAGGCACGGACGCTGCTTTTCTCAGATTTTCCGGAAACCATGTTACTGTTTTCCCTGCAGAAATGCTTTGATCTCCCCGATAAAATACAGTGAGCCGAATGCCACTGTCTTTTCTGCGGATGATTTTGAGAAATCCGGCAGCACATCCGCAAGTTTCTGATACGCCTCCGCCGGGATCCCTTTTGCCCGGATGCAGTCTGCGAGCGCCTCTCCCTGCAATGCCCTCTCACTCTCCACAGTCACTGTCTTAAAATCCAGTGCCAGCGGAAGAAGTTCCCGGATCATCTCCCCATAATCTTTATCCGCCATGACACCCATGATAAAATGGAATTTTTCATCCGGATACATTGTCTCCAGACTTTTTTTCAGCGCCTCCACACCGTTACTGTTATGCGCACCGTCCATCAGGAAAAACGGATCATTGCTCACAAGCTCCATGCGTCCCATCCACTGTGTCCGGTCGATCCCTTCCCGGATTGCATGCTGCAAAGCTTTCCGTTCCGGCACATTCTTTTTTCCTGCAAAATATTTTTCAAAAAATAATTCTGCTGCAAGCATTGCCGCCACGGCATTTTCATACTGGTGCACACCGAGCATTTTCATTGTGACTGCATCGTATCCAGCGTATGAAAAACACTGTTTTCCGTCCTTTTGTGGCAGGATCCTGATCTCATCTAAGTTTACGACTTTTGTAGTTTTTATATCTGCACGCTCTGCGGCCTTATTTAACACGTCCATCGCTTCTTTTTCCTGGCTCTCTAACACAAGCGCTGTGCCGTGCTTGATAATTCCTGCTTTCTCCGCTGCAATTTTGGCGAGTGTGTCACCGAGGATCGCCATATGGTCAAAACCGATTTTTGCAATGACGGTCACATCCGGCACTCCGCAGGCATTCGTGGAATCATACGTTCCGCCAAGTCCTGTCTCCAAAATCACAACATCACACTTTTGTTCCTTAAAATAAAGCAAAGCCATTGCAAGACAGTAATCAAACATCGTCGGATAAACGCCAAAATCCATAGAGAGAAGCCTGTTTCCAAGGCGCATGGTATCCTCTTTTGAGATCATATCTCCCTGCACCTGGATGCGCTCCCTGAAATCCACCAGATGTGGAGAAGTAAACATCCCGGTTTTCAATCCTGCACATTCGAAAACAGAGCGCAAAAAAGCAGAGACGGAGCCTTTGCCGTTCGTCCCTGCTATGTGTATGATGCGTAAATCTTTCTCCGGGTGTCCTAACTTCTCTAACATTATCTTTGAGATCTCGACACCCTTTAAGTTTCCAAATCTTCTTTTATTTTCAATCGCTGTTACTGTTTCTTCGTAAGTTAATGTCTGCATCTGACTATACTGCCATGATCACACCGCCGTCGTTGGCATACATGCTGCTGACACCTGCGGTGTTGATGATGATGATCTTTTTGAACTTCGCAATCTTCTCGATTTTTTCTTTCACTGCTTTTGCACGCTCCGGGCAGTTGCAGTGTGCGATTGCGAGAACACGGTTCTCACAGTCTTTTGTCTTTGAGATCATATCCTTCACCATACGCTCAAGTGCTTTGTTCATACCGCGCGCCTGATCTAACTGGCAGATTAAGCCCTCCTTTGTTGAGCCCATAACAGGCTTGATATTTAATGAATTGGCAATAAATGCTTTCAGATTGGAAAGTCTGCCATTCTTTCTCAATGTCTCTAACGTCTCCAATACAAAATAGGTGTTCATGGACTGGATGTACTCTTCCACCTTCTCCACAACCTCGTCGAAACTGCATCCGGCTTCCTCAAATTCCTGAATCTTCATGCCGATGATCGTCTCACCGATGGACGCTGATTTTGAATTGAACACATAAATTTTCTTTGCGTCTGTGTGCTCTTCCTCATAGAGATTCTTTCCGAGCACTGCACTGTTGTAAGAGCCGCTTAAGCCGCCGGACAATGTCACAACATAAACATGGTCTGCCTCACCCTCATATGCATCCATATACTGCTCCGGTGACGGGCAGGAGGACTTTGGTCCTTTCAGACTCTCTTTCACTCTTCTCAAAAAGTCTAACTGATTAAAAGTGCTGTCATCTTTGATACGGCATCCGTCCACTTCCAACTCTAATGAAACGGTCTCATAATGTCCATCCTGTTTTAATTCTTCCGGTAATTCCCCACAACTGTCGATTACAATCTTATACATAAATCCTCCTTGTTTTGCGAAGCAAAATGCGACTGTCCTTACAGGAGCAGAGGATTTAGCCTCCTTGTTTTCCGTAGGAAAATGCGAACCCGCTGGTGAGCAGTGGTTTTTGCCTCCTTGTGATATTCATTATTATATCAAAAGTTTCTTTTTTCTATTACATGTAGTATTGATTACTACGTAACATTAACACAAAAACTTTACTTTGTATAGAGGATATTATGTTTTTTATTAAAATTTTATAGTCAGCACGTTCTGGTCGGAATCTTCCAGATAATATAAAGATGTCAGTCCTTTGCAGTAATGCACGATCTTCTGATCCGTGATAAAGTAGGTGAATGCCTGTTCGTACAGCTCCCTGTCTGCAAACCTGACAGAGCAGAAACCATCTCCCCGCTCATAGGCAGCCCGATATACATTTCCGATGCTGTCTGCATCCCATGTGTCAAAATAAAGATTTTCATGGACATAATAATTGTCTTTTACCGCCTGACACACCGGAACGATAATATCGTCATTCGGCTGATGCGTTTTCTGTAATTCCCCGGTCGTAACTGCAAAATAATTATAATTGATAAAAGAATCCAGCCCCATTCCATCGCCGCTGTAGGTGGCATTTCCCCAGGTCGTATCAATATAGTAATACTCTCCATCCAGCTTTGCCAGATTCCATGCATGAGACTGTCCGTCTGCCGTTCCGGCCACCACTGCACAGGGAATGTCCAGTTTTTCCAGAAGATACTGCGTTGCTGCAGCGTATCCCTGACAAACCGTTTCCCCATTGACAAACACACTGATGATGTTCTGATTGTCCGGCGCACCTGTGCTGTACGCAACATTCGAAGCCAGATAATCAAACACATATTTTGCCTTGTCATAATCCGGTGCTTGCGCATCGATCCCTGCCAAAATCTGACTGACTGTCTCGTCGATCTGTGCCTGCATGTCCATCCGCTCGGCATCCGTCATGGTAAACTTTGGTGTAAAATGGAGATCCACCAGCTTTTCCCCTCTGGTATACTGCGTGTAAGTGTAGCCCGATACCCAGAACAGTCCGCCGTGATCCGCCATCACCGAAACATACGCCTGATGCAGGACTTTGTTGTCTAACGTGCTCAGCGCCACATCTTCTTTTTCATAGAGAATCGCATCATAAACCTCGTCGTACACAGTGCGTACTTCCTCCGGAAGCGTCTGATATGCATAACAGTCCACAGACTGCTTTTCAACGGATGGCTCTTCCTGCTTCTCTGTTTCCCCGGAAACTGCTGCCTGTTCTGTGTCCGTCTCCTGTTCTGTACTTTTTACTTCCGTGCCTTTTCCTTCTGCAATTTTCTCTTCCACATAATGGGTAATATTGGATAATTGATCAGTTGTCTGCTGACACCCCGAAAGCAGAATGAGTGCTGCACACGCCGCACTCCCTGCCACATAGGAAAAAAATTTTTTTCTCACCTGATTCTCCTGTCAAATGCATACTTCATGCTGTATGCATCTTTTTTGCCTTTCAGCCAAAATAGGCGCTCACCAGATCCTTCAATGCCTGCTGGTCTGCTGCTGCCATCAGTTCTCTTGCAGAATGCATTGCAAGCAATGGGATTCCGATATCTACTGTTTTTACCGGAAGTAATGCTGATGCGATCGAGCCTAATGTGCCGCCTCCTGCAAGATCCGAACGGTTCACAAATTTCTGATATGGGATCTGATCCTTCTCACATATCTGCTGGATCACTGCGACCGCACCACAGTCTGTTGCATAGGACTGGGAGCATGCTTCCTTGATACAGAATCCTTTTCCAAGCACCGGCTTGTTGGTCAGATCCATCTTTCCGGCATAGTTTGGATGAAGTCCATGTGCCACATCCACGGATAAAATCATGCTGTTGTACAGTCTGTTCCACACTTCTTTTTCCAGTCCGCACTCAGTCAGAATGCGCACCAGCATATCATGGAGCAGAATGGAACCGGCACCCTGTTTGGAACGGCTTCCGATCTCCTCGTGATCGAACAGTGCAATGAGATTCATGCCGTCCGCCCTGTCGCTGTCGATGATCGCAGACACCAGTGCAGAACAGGAATTTAAGTTATCGAGTCTGGATGCAGAGATAAACTCATCGTTTAATCCCACAAACTCCGGCTTTTCTTTATTGTAAATGGTCAGTTCAAAATCAAGAATATCCTCTTTTTTCACTGCAAGCTCTTTTGCAAGAAAATCAAGAAAATAGTCTGCATCATCGGAAAGTCCGCAGATTGGGAGCAGTTCCGTCTGCTTATTTAATTCCACGCCCTTGTTCACCTCACGGTTCATGTGGATCGCAAGATTCGGGATGGTCATAAGATTTTTTTCAGACTGGAACGTGACCACTTTCGGTGTAAACACATCCCCACTGCGCACTGCAACTCTTCCGGCTACACCGAGTGGACGGTCGAGCCATGTATTTAAGATTGCGCCGCCGTAAACTTCCACATTCACCTGTGCGTATCCGTTTGTCTGAATATCGCAGGACGGTTTGATCCTTAAGCATGGGAAATCTGTATGTGCTGCTGCAATGCGGATTGCAGGCTCTCTGTCACTCCAATTCTGCGGTAATGTGAATGCAAACAATGTCGTTTCATGATGATTTATCACATATTTTCCGCCCGCTTTTAGATTCCATGCCATACCGTAATCAACCACTTCAAAACCGGCATCTGTCAGTCTTTTTTCGCATGCGCTCACTGCGTGCGCCGGTGAGATTCCTTTCTCCAGTAAATCAAATAAAATTTCTGTCTCTGTCATATCTGTTACCAACCTTTCCATCAAACCTCAGACTTTTTATCTGCGGCTGCAAATCTGTATAATCATTCCGTATTTTGCATTCGCAAATCCTCTGTATTCTAGCATATTTTCTCTAATTTGTCATTTCAGTTATTTACAAGAAAACAAACCAATGATAAATTTATGTTGATACCATTTTCTTTTGGGAGGATTTTATGATCGCTTTAAAAATTGCCGAAGTCAAAGACTTTATGAATAAATTACTGTGCCAGGATGTGTTTGACCACTTTCTCATTCAGGAGGCTATCATCACAACGAATGTCTCCTGCCATATCGACGGCACGCTGCAAAAAGACTTCTACACCTTAGAAGAACTCGAAGAACAGAATCTCACCGGGCTTTCCTTTGTTCCGTATGGTCTTTTGCGCAGTTCCTGCTTCAACCTGATCAAAGGAAAGAAAACTCCTTCCTATTTCAAGTTTTCCCTCCTGTTATCGCCGGAAAATCTCAAACGCACCCTCTCCCAGACCGGAAGTTCCTTCACGGAAAATGATATTTCCGCAGTGTTCTTAAATATCCGCTTCCAGAATGGAGAACTGACCGTGACCACGGGTATCTCCTACCGGATCTTCTCGACCGACAAAACTCTTGAGCACGAGTGGGACACACTCCTCAAACGCTTTCTGACGAAAAATCAGATTTCATTTGACGAATTGTAGCGTCTGGCTTCCCCCTCTCTCCCGGCTTTTGTCAAAGTGTAAAGCTATGGAATAGATAAAAGGGTTCCTTATAAAACTTTTGTGAGAATTGAGTGCTTTATCAGTGTTCACATTTTGACTTTAAGTTTATGTACATTCATCAATGGACAGTCCACGCAATGTGTCCGTCTGGGACACACTTCCTTTATCTGTATCTAGCGCAAGTAAATGCCGGAATCAGCATCTTTTATTGCAGGTCAAAAATCAAAGAAAGCCTGAGTGATTTTTGACCTGCTCATCTGCTGATTTTCCGGCATGTAACTTGCGCACGATACAGATAAGAAGGAAGTGTGGCCGCAGACGAACACATTGTGCGGACTGTCCATTTCTGAATGAATATAAACAATCAAAAAAGTCAAAATGTGAACACTGATAAAGCCGCAATTCGAGCAAGTTTTATAAGAAACCCTTTTATCTATTCCATAATGAAAACCAAGTAAAAGCCGGGAGAGAGGGGGAAGCCAGACGCTACAATGCCACGGTAAATAAGATTGATTTTCCGTCCTCGCTTTTGGCTGTGATCTTGCCCTTGTGTGCTTTCACGATCGCATACACGACGGAAAGTCCGATTCCAAAGCCCCCGGTCTTGGAATTGTGGGAAGCGTCCATACGGTAAAAACGTTCGAAAAGCATGTCCAGCTTTCCTTTTTCGATCTGGTCTGTGGTATTCCACACGGTGATGATTTTGTTTTTTCCGGAAGTTTTTAGTGCGATGCGGATGATGCCCTGCTCTGAGGAATATTTCATTGCATTGTCCAAAAGCAGGGAGATCATCTGCCGGATATTTTTTTCATCGCCGACATATTCCACATGCTCTGCCACATTGATCTCAAATTGTTTTCCTTTTGTTTTTGCGACAGAGCGAAATCCCTCTGCGGTATCAAGCACTGCATCCGAAAGTGAAAATGACACTTTTTCCAGCTTTGTCCCTTCCTCATCCATGCGGGAGAGAAACACCAATTTTTCCGTGAGGGAAGTCAGTCTTGCGATCTGTTTTCTCGTACTCTGCGTCCACTCGTTTTCCCCCTCCATCATCTCTATGACTTCGGTGTTGGCATCGATGATCGTGAGTGGCGTTTTGATCTCATGGCTTGCGTCCGTGATAAAGCGTTTCTGTTTCTCATAGCTTTCTGACACCGGTTTTAACACTTTTCCGGAGAAAAAGTAGATCATGACAAACACAATGACAAGTCCGAGTGCTCCTGTTCCCACGCTGGCAAGAACATATGTTCTTATTGTAGAGATTTCCCGCTGACAGTTTAAAAATACATACATCGTCGAGCCGTCACTGTCCGTTGCAAGGTATTTATAATCAGCGAAAAAGCCTTTTTTCTTTCCTTCTTTCCACAGCTCCGCTGCGTATTCCTCCGCTGTCCCGGCTGAGATGGAAGCAATTTTTCCGGTATCCACAGATTCCACTGTACCGTCCGGTGCGATCGTCACTGTAAAATACCGGGTGTCAAACGGACTTTCCTGCGAAATTCCATGCTTTTGCAGGTCATTCATTGCCGGTGGCTGATCTGACTTAGGTTCCAATTTTTTTCCAAAATCTCCGGGTGTCATATCCGGGAAAGTACCTCCGTTGTCAGCGATCAGGGAGAGTCTTGCATCCAACGCCTGATTGGTACTGATGTAGTTTGCAATATTGATCGTACCGACAATTGCGATCAGCACGATAGAAACAGACAGCATGGCAATTACAATAAATTTTCTTCTTAATTTTTTAAGCATTGTCTTTCTCCAATGAATATCCAAGTCCTCTGGCCGCCCTGATCTTCACCTGACTTCCAATGGAGGTTAATTTTTTTCTCAAATAGGAAATATATACCCATACGACATTTTGTTCCGCTTCTGAATCGTAGCCCCAGATTTTATCCATAAAAAGATCCGGGGAAATGACCTGTCCTGGATTAGACATGAGCATTTCAAGCATCTGGTATTCCTTGCCAGCAAGACGGATACCTTCTGGATTCTCCGGTCCTGTGAGCTGATAGGTAGAACGGTTCAGTGCAATATCGCCAAATGTCAGCACATTATCGGTCGTGTCCGTCTGTCTCCTTGTCATTGCCCGGATCCTCGCCAAAAGCTCTTTCATGGAAAATGGTTTCGGCAGATAATCGTCTGCGCCACTGTCTAAACCCTCCACACGGTCATCAATCTCTGCCTTTGCTGTGAGCAGCAGGACCGGAACGGAATTTCCATGTCTGCGGATTGTTTTTAATACGGTGATACCATCCATTTTGGGCATCATGATATCTAAGATCACACCGTCATAATTGCCACCGTTTTCCAGATAGTCCAAGGCTTCTGCACCATCGTACACAGCGTCTACCGAGTAATTGTTATGTTTTAACACCGTGACAAGCGCACGGCTCAAATCCTCTTCATCTTCTGCAAGCAATAACCTCATACAAAATCCCATGCCTTTCGTTTATTTCACAGTGATACCGATTCCTGCCCTCAGCTGTTTTTATTCTGCGGTCACTTCTGTCGTCGTTCCCGATGTTGTGAGCGTGTACGTTGCTCCGCTCTCCACCTCTGCGGTGCTGATGATCACACAGTCATAGGTTTTTAATGCCGTGTAACTTACGATCACATTTCCCTCACTGTCTGTCAGCACAACGTTGCCGGCTTCCATTTGTTCTCCTAATTTTACCATAAGAACCTTCTGTTTGGAAGAATCACTCATCACCTCTGCCATGCCGCTGCTGCCGATTGCCACAAGCGTTCCGCCGTTCACATACGCAGACGACCGGTCGCCGTAATCGATCGCACTGTTTCCGTTATCAGACGGACCGTCAATGTAGATCTCACCGCCGTTGATTGTCAGATCGCCGTTGGAATCCACGCCGTCGCCGCCTGCCAGAATGTGGATATATCCACCGTTTAATTCCATTTTCTCGCCTGCTGTATTGATACCGTCATCACTTGCAGTGATATCAATCGTTCCATCGTTGATTGTCACCGCCAGGCCTTCCAGACCTTCATAACTCTCTGTCACGGTGATCGTACCACCATTTACTATCAGTGCATCATCTGCATGCACACCATCATCGCCTGTCGCAAGCGTGTATGTTCCATCTGCGATCGTAATATTTGCGTTGCTGTGGATGGAATCATCTGCGGAATCAATCTGGTAAGTTCCTCCATTTAAGTACATGCCGCCACCTGCCTTGATTCCTTTTGTGCTGGTGCCGCTCTCGTCAGTTGTGGTATCCTGTGGCATATTTTCTCCGTCCGGCTTTTCCCCCATCTGTGGCATGCTTTCTCCGTCCGGTTTCTCGCCGTTTTGTGGCATTCCGCCACCCGGTCCACCCGGCATATCTGACTCATGTGTTTTCTGACTGTTTGCAGCGCCGCCTCCGGCTGTGATGTCAAATGTTCCATCCTCGATCTGCACAATATTGGAAGCGTCCACGCCATCGCCGTCACTTGTGATCGTAAAATCACCATCTGCAATATAAATATAGCCCTTTTCTTCATCATCTGCATTTTCCGCATGAATGCCATCTTTTTCTGCGGTTAAAATAAAGGTTCCATCTGCGATACGCACACTGTCTTTTCCCGATAATGCGTGCCCTGCTGCTGTGATATCGTATGTACCGCCTATGATTTTCAGATCATCTTTGGATACAATTCCATGTCCTTCTGCTGATATGATCGTCAGACTTCCAGTGCCGTTTAACGTAAGGTCTGATTTTGCAAAAATCACGGCATCAATGTTGTTGTCGTCAATCGCAACATACTCATCCGTATTGCGAAGTGTATTCTGCGATCCTTCTGCAAGCGTTACAAATACTTTCTCTGCGCTTTTTACATACACTGCTGCACTTGAAGCACAGGTAATGTCCACATTATCAAATACGATCTGCACTTTCGCATTATCTGCATCCACCACAATCTGTCCTTCCGACAGTGTTCCGGAAAAAATATAAGTCCCTTCTGCCGTGATCGTCACCATCTGTCCATCGATCACAACGCCATCCGTTTCCCCCGCGATACCATCATCGGAAAGTGTGACATAAACTGCCCCACTCTCCTCATAGGTTCCTGCCAGATCCCGCTCAGTAAACATATCTGCACTTGAAAAAGTTCCTGCTTCACTCTGTGCTGATGTTTCTTCTGCATTTGTTTCTGTTTCCAAGGAAACAACATTGCCAGTACTGCTCTTTGCCCCTGTACAGCCTGCCACTGCCGTCATGGATAATGCCATGGCAAAAAACAACGCCAGCAGTTTTTTTCTTCTATAACTCATTGACATTTGCCTCCTGTCTCATCATACTGATTTCCAGATTTCCGTTTCTGCATCTCAATTCATCGAGAAATGTTTTCTCTTCCGCATTGTCTTTTAACGTCACATGATAGGTAAGTTTGTAAAGACTTCCCATATTGGAGGTTTTCACAGCGACTACTTCACAGGATGATAAATATTTTTCAAAAAGATCATCAAATGCTGCTCCGTAATTTAAATCCTCCGGGATTGTGATACGAAGTGTTTTCTCTCTTACTTCTGCTTTTTTTACACCGAATCCGGTCACATTTAACACAAACATCACGGCTCCCATAATGAGCGAAAACAGTACTGCAAACCCAAGATAACCCATCCCTGCGATCAGTCCTGCCGCCATTGCAAGAAAAATGGTTCCGATCTCTTTTGCAGTTCCCGGCACAGAACGGAAACGTACAAGCGAAAATGCTCCTGCCACAGCCACTCCGGCACCTACATTTCCGTTTACCATCATGATAACAATGCAAACGATTGCCGGAAGCATTGCGAGTGTCACTGCAAAGCTTGTCGTATAGCGGTTTTTATAAGTGTAAACCCATGTGATGAATGCCCCGATCAGCAGTGACACCACAATACAGAGCAAAAAATCCGGCACGGAAATCACCGCCGCACCTGCTGTATCAAAAATTCCTGTAAATAAATTGTTTAACATATTAATTTCTCCATTTCTTTTTTTACATTTTATTGCCTGCTGCACAACCTCATCTCCGGTAAACACAAAGAAATTTTCCGGTGGACAGCTTCTTCTCTGCTCTCTCGCATAAATCGTGCGGTAGGCGGTCGCATATTTGGAAAATGACGTTTTGTAAATCTGATTTTCTGTCAGAAAATGAACCATCCAGAGCGGTATTGCGCCCGCCGTTTTCACTTCCATAAGCACTTTATTTTTATCTAAAATTGCTTCTCCGTAAATTCCTTTACAGAGAGAAAGATCGTAATTTCTCCAGAGAATGTTCTGATCAAACGTGATCCGGAACTCGTGATCGTCCTTCGCATAAAAAGCTTCTCTCTCATAGGAAAGCATCACTGCCGGAGCCAGCTTTTTATAATTTTTCAGACAGTAATCGATTTCTCTGGTGATCTGTGTGTCTTTTACTTTTTCGTGAAAAAGCAGGTAACGTTCTGCCTCGTCCTCCGTCATTGCAATTCTTCTTTTGTATACAACAGACTCATACTTCTTCTTCAGTTCCACAAAAACGGTCGTGTCCTTGTCTGCCATGCCATAACTTCTCAATCTCAGTTTTTCTTTATAAACCAGGTGTTCCATTGATCTTTGGATCAGCAGATAGTCCGGTGTATCAAAGTAGAGACTGCATATTGTACTCATTCCATGCTCGTCTGCAGTCATGTATTGTTTCATTTGATTTTTTAACAGTTCCGCCTGCGTGATATCCAACATATATTTGATCTCACACCTTTTAAATATCATCTGATCTGCCATAAGTGTCTCCTTTCCTTTGCGCATATCTTATCAGGCGAACCTTAAATGAACTTAAAAAAAAGAAACCATCCTTTAAAAAATGGTTTCTTTGTCATGTTTCCTTATGTTTTTCTGTTATCTGGATTCGGACTGGAGTTCGGCGATGGCGGTGTGGCGTTGACCGATTTCTTTGCCGGCTTCCTCGCCCTGCTGATATGCTTTTTCTGCGACTTCTTCTGAATATTTTCTCATTATTTCACACACTTCGTTTACGCCTCCCACTTCATGTTTCAGATAGTGCACACGGTTGGTTAATTTCGGAAATTTGACATTGTCTATCTCTTTTTTTATTATATAGAACCCCTCCAGATTCTTCAAGACTGTTTGCATGGATTTTTTAGTTATGTATACAAAAAAGAGTGCCGGAAAACCGACACTCTTTTTCAAATCCATTGTTTGCAATATCTTAATCTAGAAAAATAAAACAAGTTCTATTTAATAAAGAAAAAGGTACATGAAACTACTGATTTAGACTGTAGTAACAAGCGATAATAAAATTATCTTACTACTGTTACGTTTGTTGCCTGTGGTCCTTTTGCACCTTCAACAACTTCAAATTCTACTGCAGCGCCTTCTTCTAAGGATTTGAAACCTTCCATATTAAGACCTGAGTAGTGAACGAATACATCATTTCCCTGTTCGTCTGAGATGAATCCGTATCCTTTTTGGTTGTTAAACCACTTTACTGTACCTTTGTTCATTGAAAAGTACCTCCAAAAAATATTTCTATGGTACACTTACCGCACCATAGTCACAGAATAACATAACAATTTCAAAAAGTAAAGTGTTATTATACTACATTGTGAGCTTTACCTTGATGATCCTTGCAACAGATTCATTGATACGATCCTCTGTGATCGTTCCACCAGTCACTGCATCCATCACACCCTGATATGCACTCTGGAAATCCTCCGGCATTAAGATCATATCCACACCTGCCTGAATTGCCGTCACTGCCGCATCAGCAGAACTGTATGTTCCGGTGACCGCCCCCATATTCATTGCGTCTGTGATCACTACACCATGGAAGCCAAGCTGGTTGCGAAGCACATCTGTCACCATGACAGAGGAAAGCGAAGCCGGCGTATCATCCCCTGTAACAGCTGGTGCTGAAATATGTCCTACCATCACAAAAGATGCTCCGTTATTCACTGCCTGCTGGAATGGAACAAGCTCATTTGCCAGCAGGTCATCCAAAGATTTATCTGTAGAAACTGCCCCGTCATGGGAATCCCCTGCTGTAGCTCCCTGTCCCGGAAAATGTTTTACCACGCTTAATATCTGGTGTTCGTTCAGTCCCTGCATCTCAGCACAGACCATATCCGCCACAAGCTGGCTGTCTGAACCAAATGACCGGTCTTTGATCACAGTGTTATCCGGATTCGTCAACACATCCGCAACCGGAGCAAAATCCATATTAAAACCAAGTGTGTTCAGATACGTTCCGATCGTACTTCCTGCATTGTATGCATTCTGGGAATCCCCGGTCGCTCCTACATCACTCATATTTCCAACATCTGTCACTCCAAAAGCACTGTTGGATGCAATCCTTGCTACTGTTCCACCTTCCTCATCCACACCGAGGAACACTGGAATTCCTACTATTTCCTGACTGTAGCTCTTCATATTGGTAAGCATCTGTGCCGTCTGATCGGTTCCGGTCAGGTTCTTTGCCATATAAATCAGACCACCTACCGGATACTGCGTGTAGGCTGTCTTTGTGGAATCTCCTGCCATCGTTGCTCCGTCCACTCCGGTCAGTGCGTCCGGTGTGATCATGAACATCTGCGCTACTTTCTGCTCTAAGGTCATGCCGGCAGCAATCTGCATTGCCTGATCCATCAACGGATCGCTGACTTCGGTTACCGGAGTTGTTTCCGGTTCTTCTGTCGCCTCTGTTGTCACGCTCTCGGTATTCTTCTCCGGTTTATCTGCTCCCGGTTTTACAAATTTATGGACTGCAAACACAATTCCTCCGATCAAAACTGTAAGTACTATAAAAAATACTGCCACAACTATGACCGCACTCTGTGTATCTTTTTTTCGTTTCTCTCGTCTTTCTTCCTGATTCATCTGTGTATTTCCTCTCTGGGGAATTTTGATCTACATGCTTCTACCCCGCAGTGCACGCCGTAATAATCAACGGTTTTTGGTTTATATCGTGGAGGCAATGATCTGCATTCTGCCCTGCAATTCCACGTTTCCGAAGCCATTTGGAAGTATGAAATGATCTCCTTTTTTCACCGGCTGACCGTTGACGATTCCATTGCCTTCCGTAACTGTCATATTCATAAAAGGCGCATTCTGCTCAAAAGTCATTTTACTTGAAACTTCTATTTTATAGATATGAAAGTATTTGCAGACATACAGTTCATTTAACGTATTGACCGGAAGATCTGCCACCGATTTCACACTGTCTGCAACCGATTTTGCAGGCACAGTGATCACGTCAATACTCTTGTCGATATGTAACTCTCTCGGCTTTCCATTGGAGAGACGGCCATAATCATAAACGCGGTAGGTAATATCACTGTTCTGCTGTGTTTCCAGAATTAGTGTTCCGCCTTTGATCGCATGAACTGTTCCCGGATCGATCTGAAGAAAATCGCCTTTTTTGATCGGGATCTCACGGATAAATTCACTCCACTTTCCCTCATGGATCATCCGGCTTAATTCCTCTTTTGTCCCTGCATTGTGTCCGATAACGATCGTTGCATTTTCCTTGCAGTCGAGAATGTACCAGCACTCTGTTTTTCCAAGTGAACCATTTTCATGGACTTTTGCATAATCATCGTCTGGATGTACCTGAATGCTCAGGTCATCTTTCGCATCGATAATTTTGATCAGGAGTGGGAAACGGTCACTGTCCACATTTCCGAAAACTTCCGGATGTTTTTTCCACAATTCGGACAGCTTCATTCCACTGAATCCACAGTCTCTTAAAGTTCCGTCTCCATTTGGATGTGCAGAAATTCCCCAGCACTCCCCTAAATCATCACCTTCGACCGGATAATGAAAATCCTCTCTCAATCTCGTACCGCCCCAGATGTTGTGTGTACATACCGGATCTAAAAATAAAATTTCTTTCGTGGTCTGATTCATTGATAAATTACCTCCATTTGTCCCGATCACATCCTGATACCAAAATGCAGAATCTTTTACAATTCTCCGCTGTGTCATAAAATCCACATAAATCATGCCAAAACGTTCCTTATATCCCTCGGACCATTCAAAATTATCCAGAAATGTCCACAGGAAATACCCCCGGATATCGGCTCCCTCATCATATGCCCTCTGCATGGCTCCGATGTAGGAATCCAGAAATGTGATGCGGTCATTGTCATGCACTCTGCCGTCAAAGCTCACATTGTCATGGCAGGACATGCCATTTTCTGTAATATATAATGGAAGCGGATACCGCTCCGTCAAAAATTTAATTCCATAATAAAATGCTTTTGGTGTCACCGGCCAGTTGCACGCCGTCTTCGGAAATCCCGGTTCCCGGTCCACAAATTCCGGTTCACCGTCTGCGCCCTGACGCACGTAATAACCATTATATATGTTCTGTCCCATAAAGTCCAGTGGCTGATGGATCAGCTGCATATCTGCCTCTGTGATTTCCGGCAGATACTCTTTGAACTTTTCCAGTCCCTCTTTTGGATAATGACCTAAAAAGACCGGATCTGAAAACCATGAGATATTCCAGGTCCAGTTATCCATCGGATTGTAAAATCCAAAATAAACTTTTCTGGCAGCTTCGATATCTTCTGCACTGTCCGTGTATGGATAAGCCACTCCTCCGGTCGGTGCAAAGCCGATCCGGATTTTTTGTTTTGCGTATTTTCTTAAATTGATCACTGCCTGTCCATGCGCTTTCAACAGATTATGTGCAATCTGGAAAGTCTCCGGAATTGATAATTTCAATCCCGGTGCATGGACACCGCTTAAATGCCCAAGTCCTACCACACACTGTGGCTCATTGATCGTGATAAAATACTCGCAGAGATCCGAAAAATTCTCTGCCACCACTTTTGCATATTCCCCGAACCAGTCTGCCACTTCCTCATTCAGCCAGCCGCCCTTTTCCTGCAACGCCTGTGGAAACTCCCAGTGAAACAGGGTAATATATGGTGTAATGCCATTTTCCTTCATTGTAAGAATCATGTCGCGGTACATCGCAATCGCTTTTTCATTGACACGCCCGGTGCCTTCCGGCAGAATCCGCGCCCAGTTTAAGGAAAAACGATATGCTTTGATTCCAAGATTTTTCATTAATGCATAGTCATCTTTATAATGGTGCATATGGTCACAGCTTGTGTACGCATTCTGATTTTGAAAAATGCGTCCCTGCTCCGTAAAAGTGTCCCAGACTGTCTTTCCTCTTCCGTCATCCGGGTCAGTTCCCTCTACCTGATATGCGCTGCTTGCCACGCCCCAAACAAATTTGTCATCAAACATGTGATTCTCCTTCTCTGTTTCTGGTTGTTATTTTTATTTTTGTATAAATATTAAATCTAAATTATATATTTATTTTTCTTTTCCAGATGCGATCACAGACACCAGATAAAACGGAAGCTGATCCGTCTCATGTGTCTCTGTAATGGTGATCTGTACTTTATGCTTTTCTTTTTCGATATGCTCTGCGATCGTGTCTAGCTGCAATTTATCTCCCCATGTCTCATCAAAGTTTGCATCCAGCCGGACTGCGTGTGTGCTGTCATCATCAATCACAACCTCTGCCACCGGGGCTGGAAGTTTTATGGTTTTTCTGTATTGAATACCGATACAGCTTCCCTCCACTTCAAACGTAATGGTAGCACCCTTTTGGTTTGCAGTCCATCCATTTTTAAAAATATCCGTGATCCCATCCTGTCTGTCCTGGTCAGCCACAAATCCGTTTGCTGTAAAGACAGCGCTGTCATTCTGGTAACGGATGGAATCTTCATAAGCGTTTGCAGTCAATGGCACCTTTTCTGCTTCTCCGCTGTCTGACTTTACTTCCATTCCGGCAGACACACGGATCTGCTCTAATACATGTATAATGACAGATGCAACGAGTTCATGTCCATCATCGTTTGGATGCAGATCATCCGGTGTGATCGCACGGTTTTCGATTCTGCCTGCTAAAAGTTCTGGGTAAATACTGCTCTGCATACTTACCGCCGGAATATCGTAATGACGCGCGATTTTTGCATGCTGTAACTGTGCGTTGGAACCGTCATGATAATAGACATTATGCAGCAACATGACCGCAGGCTTTTTCTCTGCATAGTAAAGCTTTCGGATGACACCCTCATAAGTTTCGAGAAAATGTTCTGTCGATTCATCATTGACCGAAAAATCCACAACAACAAAATCCGGTTCATAACGAAGCAGGTCGCTTTCCGCTCTCGCGCAGCCAAACTGTGAATCGGTCGCCCCAATTCCTGCATTTATATAAGAAAACTTTGCATTTGGAAAAGTCCGGCACCACCACTCATACACATGATAAGCGTAACACGTCTGTGGCGTGCTAGACAGCGATCCCATCGTGATCGAACCGCCCAGAAAACCAATGACAAGACTCTCCCCCTCACTTGCGCGCCGCATCACTCTGCAGATTCTATCCCAATTGCCATGATTGGACATTGCATTTTCGTAATTGATCTGATACTTCATACACTTCATTCTCACTTTCATTATTTATACAATGCAGAATTGCATATATCACCGCCAGATATCCCCAAGCGAATTGATATATGCACTCAATTCCTCTGCCATCTCTTCTGCCTCCGGTATGCGGATATGCCCCGGTGTGCCACTTCCATTCTTCTGATACAGAAAATGATGTACACGGCTGCTGTCAATCCGTCTGCACACTTCCCCTATGGATGTATCCCAGTTTTTATCATGCATAAGGATCGTCGTGGTGAGAATGATCTGGCTGTCCGGATAAAGTTCCATCAGTTTTTCAATAAATTCCTGATACCGTTTCCGCCAGTAAACAGACTTTTCACTCTGATAATTCTCTGCCATATAATCAACCGGGTGATTATCGTTTTGCCCGATCGCCACGACTACTACCTGCGGCTGGTATTTCTTGAAATCCCATGATTTCACCCTGCTTAGTGCCGGGCAGTATTCCAACTTATCATAGCAGGATTCCACACCGAGATAATCCGGCTCCATAAACCATCCGGTGTGATCTAAAAGTGCGATTCCACCCTGTGAGGTGTCGTGAAGTTCTGCCCCAAGTTTCCGCGCCGTGATCCATGCATAGGAATACCAGCTGTTAGAGTATTCACCATCATGTTCCGGATCCGGTTTTCCCACGTATTTCAACGCCTCGGAGACCTCACCGCAGGAGACACTGTCGCCAAACACTTCCATCCGCCGCTCCGGCTTTGGCTCCGGCAAAAATATTTCTGCCCCATCCTCCAGTTCAAAACCATACAGGGTAAAGATGTGGCAGGAGTCCATTCGTTTGAACAAAAGCAGTTCGTGCCGCCCGCTTTCCAGATTTTCCGCAATCGTGTATACTTTTGTTCCCTGCTCCATATCCAATGCGAACTTTCCCTGCTCACCATCCAAAATATATCCAATATAATTGGTCCAGTAATTTCTTCGGTTCGAAATTTTCACTTTCACAAAGGTTCCGGTGAAAATCAGCTTTACATAACTTGCTGCGTACACAAAAACAGGTTCTGCCGGGCAGTCAAAATCAATACGCCCGCTGTATTGTAATGCAGCATTATCAGGATATATGTACATTCTTTTTTCTCCTTCCGTCATTTACAAAAAGGCTGCCACTTCGGACAGCCCTTCTGCAAGAAATAAATTAAGTTAGAAAGGAAAGGCTTCTGCTGACAGCTTCTGCCACTAGCGTCTGCCAATCTCTGTATCTGTACTATTTACAACACTGTGATCTTTGATGTAATCAATGATATCGTCCAGTTCTGTAAAAGCAAGACCTACATAACTGTCTGCTGCGCCATAATAAATCGCAATCTTTCCAGTCTTTGAATCGTGGATCGTTGCACATGGGAAGCATACATTTGGCACAAATCCGCGTTCCTCATACCACTCTTCCGGTGTTAAGAGGAAGTTCTCACAACGGTATTTGACAATGGAAGGATTGTCAATGTCTAAGATTGCTCCACCGATGGAGTATACATATCCGTTACAGGTTCCGCTTACTCCATGGTAGAATAGCAGCCATCCCTCATCTGTCTCGATCGGCGCTGCACCTCCACCGATTTTTAAGGACTCCCACCATTCAGAACCTTTTCCCATCACATGACGGTGTCTGCCCCAGTAAACCATATCCGGGCTTTCACTGATAAAAATATCGCCAAATGGTGTATGTCCACTGTCAGAAGGTCTGGATAACAGCATGAAGTTACCGTTAATTTTTCTCGGGAATAAAACTGCATTTCTGTTAAATGGTAAAAATGGATTCTCGATTCTTGTAAATGTCTTGAAATCAGTTGTCTTTGCCATACCGATTGCTGCGCCATAGAAATCCTGACACCAGATAATGTAGTAGGTATCTTCCACTTTTACAAGTCTTGGATCATATGCATAGACCGGCATAAATGGTTTTCCATCTTCGTCTACAAACTGGATCTTGTTTTCTTCAAAATTCCAATGGATCGCGTCTTTGCTTCTTCCCATATAAATGTATGGGATTCCGTTGGTCTGTTCTCCACGGAACACACCGATAAACTCTCCTTCATAAGGCATAACAGCACTGTTAAAAATACGTGCCACTCCTTTTAATGGATTTCTTCCGATGATCGGATTCTCACTGTATCTCCAGATTGGAGCATCGGTCAGGTTCGCCGGGCGCTCCTGCCATGGTACATTTGGTACTTCCGGGCTTAACATTTTATATTTGCTCATAATAATCCTCCTTGTTTTGCGAAGCAAAATCCGAACTCATGTGAGGAGAGGATTTAGCCTCATTGTTTTGTTTATTCACGATTTAATAATTCCAGATTTTTCTTGATCAGATCACATCTCTGTGCCACACACTCTACTGAGCGAAGCGGATCTGTTGGCGTATTGAACACATAATCGATCAGTTTATCTAAGGTTGTCGTTGCAACATGCATTCTTGTATCCGAAGATGCATAGTAAATAAACACTTCATTGTTCTCATTTACGATTGCTCCGTTGGTGAACACGACATTGCTGACATCCCCCACGCGTTCTTCTCCTCTTGGTCCGATCAGAAGTCCTGACGGCTCTGCGATCACCTTGGACGGATCTTTTAAATCCGTTGCGAAAGCATAGATCACATAGCGAAGTCCTGCTGCGGTATTACGCACACCATGCGCAATATGGATCCATCCACGGTCTGTCTTGATCGGTGCCGCTCCGGCTCCGTTTTTTGCTTCTGTGATGGTGTGATATTTGCGGAGACTTGTCATTTTCTCCTCGCCGATCACTGCATGCGTAATGTCATCACACAGACCGAATCCAATTCCAGCGCCGCTTCCTGTCTCAATAAAATCGTCCATTGGTCTTGTATAGAATGCATACTTTCCATTGACAAATTCCGGATGCAGTACAACATTTCTCTGCTGGGGAGAATTCAAAGTAACAAGATTATCTAATCTCTCCCAGTGTTTTAAATCTTTTGTACGTACGATTCCTGCTGCAGCGACTGCTGCTGACAGGTCATTGACGGAAGTATCCTTGCTCTCTGAGCAGAACACGCCATAAATATAACCATCCTCATGTTTTGTCAGACGCATGTCATAAACATTTGTCTCTTCCGGGCAGGTGTCTTCGAGTAAAATCGGGTAATCCCAGAAACGGAATCCATCCACTCCGTTGTCACTCTCTGCCACACCGAAAAATGATTTTCTGTCGTTTCCTTCAATTCTTGCAACCAGATAATATTTTCCGTTCAACTCGATTGCACCGGAGTTCATCACTGCGTTGATGCCAAGACGCTCCATAAAATATGGATTTGTCTCTTCGTTCAGGTCATATCTCCAGGTAAGCGGAATATGCTCTCTTGTCAATACCGGATATTCATAACGGTCATAGACACCGTTATAAAAATCAGATTTTTTATTTTTCCGGCTTAAGAGTTTTTCCTGATCTTTTAATAACTCATAATATTTTTTGTGAACCATTTTTTATATCCTCATTTAATTTTCTATTTTTCTGCACGTTTTATCAGTTCCATACACATGCGTCCATTGTGATACGGGCATTTCCACGGTTCTACGACCGGTCTTCCCTCGATTGGAGAACCATCTTTCTTTACTTCCCAGAACCACTCGGAGCCGATCCGCTTATCGATCACATACTCTTTGATAAACTCCCATTCACTGACCGCTGCCTCCAGATACTCTGTTCTCTCCGGTTCTTTTTCATAACCATTTAAAAAGCCAATCACTGTCTCCGCCTGTACCCACCAGACACGGTTTTCATTGACGACACCGCGGTCACATTCATTTGCCAGGGAATGTCCGTCAAATGCCACATGGAAAATCTGATTTGTCAGATCTTTTGTGATCGGTGTCATTTTCCTGCGGTAATCATCCCTTCCAAGCACTTCCACTCCACGATCCATCAGCCATGCTGTTTCGATGTCATGTCCATAGGAATGAAGGTCTAAAATACTGTGATACTCCCGGTCAAAAAAGACTTCCTGTCTGTGAAGTTTTTGATTATACACTTTTTCTGCAAAGGTATCCATGATCCACATCAGGCGTTTTTCCACTTTGCTTCTGGCACTTACTGCCCATGTGTCGTCCAATGTTTTTGCCACACGGACAAACTCTGTGTATGCCTCAAATACATGAAGCAGCGTGTTCATCGTCTTGTCGGCAAGCACACCGTTCTCAGACAGTTTTTCATTGGATTCCGGCTTAAAGTCAATGGTAAATGCTTCTAAATATCCGATCTCATCGGTGCATTTTTCTTCGATCAGTTCAAAGAGCTGATATGCTGTTTCCAAAGCTTCCCTATCGCCGGATGCCTCAAAATAAGACGACAGTGCATAGATGCAAAATGCCTGATTATAAGTATGTTTTGTAGTATCTTCCGGAGTTCCGTCATAGTTTAACGACCAGAAAATGCCGCCGTTCTTTTTGTCAATACATTTTTCTTTCAGAAATTCATATCCGTGTTCTGCCTCGGAAAGCAGACTTTCATCTGCCTTCCCGGCATTTTTTAACACGGTATATGCATTGGAGAAGAACCATGTGATCCTGCTGTTTAAGATACAGCCCTTTACTGCTTTTTTATCTAATTCGAGGTCATAGGAAAGCCATCCATAATAGCCGCCATACTGATCATCTCTTAATTTCTTCCAAAACGGGATAATTGTCTGTTCCAAATGTTCTCTGGCTTCTTTCGCCAGACGCTGTTTTTCGTTCATCATAAGCCTCCCTCCTGAAACATCCAGTAAAATTATGTCCTGATTTAACCTTTTACAGCTCCAGCAGTAATACCACTGTAAATCTGTTTCTGACATACGACAAAGACGATCAATGCCGGAAGCAGTGAGATGATAACACCTGCACAGATAAGGTTATACTGGCTTCCAAGTGGTCCGGTAAAGGTATACAGGGAAATCGCCATTGTCTTTAATTCCTGTTTGTTCAAATAAAGGTTTGCTGCATAGTATTCATTGTACACGCCGACACCTTTTAAGATACATGCGGTTACGATCGCCGGTTTTAGCAGAGGGAGCATGATCTTCCAATAAATCTTGAAATAAGAAGCTCCATCAATGATCGCAGATTCATCTAATGATACCGGAATGTTTTCCATGTACTGGATAAAAATGTAAATGGAGATAACATCAGTTCCCATCATCATGATGATGTATCCATATAAATGATTGATAAAACCGAGTTCATACATAATCTGATATACGGTTACCTGCATCGCAACACCCGGTAATAAGGATGCGAATAAGAACAGATTTCGGATCAGTCCGTTTCCCGGAAATTTGAAACGGTTTAATACATAGGCAAGCTGTGTACCGATAATAACAGATCCTGCAAGTACGCAGAGCATAACGATCACGGAGTTAAGAAATGCCCTGCCCATGTTGGCACGCTGGAATGCCTCCACAAAGTTAGAAAAGTTCAGCCAGCTCTCCGGCAGTGTCATAACATTTGTTGACTGATATTCCTGTTTTGTCTTGAATGCTGTGATCACACAGGAGATGATCGGTACAACGGATACCAGTGAGAAAAATACAAGGGATACATATTTTACAACAATCCATATCATCTGTGTGACAGAGTAATGTTTTCTATTCTTTTTCATTTATGCTGCCCCCTTTTTTGCTGCTTTTTTCTGTTTGATATATTCTTTTCTACGCTTACGCTCCTCTTTGGTCATAACCTCGTCGGTCTGATCCGCATTCCGGTAAATGTATTTGAAGAATAATTTCTGTAAGATCGTACATGCAAAAATAATGAGTAACAATACGACTGCCATTGCAGATGCAAGACCTACCTTCTGGTTGGTGTGTGCGATCCTGTTCATGTTGATGAAGTAAGTTGCTGTTCCGTTTGCACCGTCTGTGATAACGTATGGCTGTTCGAATGCACTGAGTGCACCGGTGATGGATAAAATAACGTTTAACGTTACAATTGTTTTAATGCTTGGCAGTATTATATGTAAAAACTGCTGAAATTTATTTGCACCGTCTAATTCGGCTGCTTCATACATCTCTGCGTCTACAGACATAATAGCTCCAATGAAAAGAACCATATTATTACCAAAATATCTCCAGACAGATGTTGCAACCAAAGACCAGTTGTTGATCTTCTGGTCTTTTAACCAGTACGGAAGACTTTCCAGGTCAAATCCACACCATCCTAAAATCGTATCGAATACGAATCCTCTGGTATAGAAGTATTTAAAAATAAAACCAATGGCAATACCACTGATCAGATATGGGAAAAACATTAATCCCTTGAAGAAGTTACCGCCTTTTGTCTTGAAACTCAAAATTGTTGCCAGATATAAGGCAAGTGCAAGCTGGACAATGGAACCAGCCATATAATATAGGCTTAATGTTAATGATGCAAAAATATCTTTGTTCCGGAATACTTCTGCATAATTTTTTAATCCAACAAAAACTCTTTTGTCTACCGGAGTCGTGTATTTCATCTTATAAAAACTGAATTTCACCATCTCTCCGAATGGCAGATATGTAAAAATAAACAACAAAGCAAGTGGAATAATCATAAACGCCAGTATAATCAGTGTTTGCTGTCCCTTTCTGCTTTTGAACCATTTCAGCGCTGTCATATCAATCTCCATCCTTTTCTTTCTAACTGTGCAGCTTTCACTGCTCCCCAACCTATTTCTATTTTTGTCTGCACCAAAAGCAAACCCTATTAAGAAAAAAGCTGCCGCACTAAAAGACTTCTTATTTTAGCGCGGCAGTCTCTTAAAAATTCATAGCCACCTTTTTATCAGTGATTATTCTTCTGTAATCTCAACACCGTTGTCTTCCTGTGCCTGTGTCCATGCTGCGTTCCATTCTGCCATGATGTCATCAAAGGACTCATCTCCATTTGCTGCATGCTCGATGATCTTCTGGACTTTATCTTTACCACCAGCATTGATCATTAAGTCAGAATCAGCATTTAATGCATTTAACAGATCTTCTTCACCTGCTGCTGCAGACTCATCTGAAACAAAGATCACATCTCCGAATGCTTCATATGCATCCGGATAATCATTGTCAGCTAACTCAATCGGAATACCGCCTTCATTGTAAGCAAATCCGGATTCCTCTGTCAGCCATTTTACGAATACCATAGCTGCTGCCTGATTTTCTTCGGAAGAATTTACGTTGATACCATAGCTGTAGTCAGCGCCTGAAGATGCATACTGCTGTCCGCCTATTGTGATCGGGAATGGCATATAACCAACATCTTCACCGTGTTCATCAGCTGCTACCATCTGTGAGTAAGCCCATGAACCAAGTACCATTGTTGCGATCTCACCACGGTTGATCATACCCTTGGAATCTTCCCATGCTGTTGTAGAGTAATCATCCTCTGTCAGACCATCTGCAACTGCATCATAGAGAACTTTGTATAATGCATATGGATGTGTTCCATCGCCATAATCTTTGAACGGATCTTTTGTATGAAGAAGTTTCTGATTCATGTATGTAGCATCACCTGTTGTTGTTCCGGCGATCTGTCCATCCCACTGCTCCATTGGCCATCCATCTGCATAGTTTGTATAAAGTGGGATAATGGAAGAATCATATGCTTTGATTGCTTTTAAAGCATCGATAAATTCATCCGGAGTTTTTGGGATCTCAGTCACGCCTGCTTCCTCAAACACTCTCTTATTGTAAACAATGCCCTGTGCATTTCCGGTAGAAGGTACGCCGTAAACCAATCCGTCATAATCCCATGTATTTGCAAAACGGATCTGTTTTGACATTTCATCTAATGTTCCATATGGAAGGAAGTATGTGCTTAAATCAACTTTGTCTACTGCCGGGATCATCATGATATCGCCCCAGTCGCCACTCTGTAAACGAAGAATGGAATCATCAGAGTAGTTTGTATCCGTCTCAATTTCTACCGTGATGTTTGGATACATTTTATTAAAATCTGCAATGTATGCATCCCAGTTCTTTCCAGGGTAGCTGGCTTCTGCCATATCTGTTCTCTGGTTAAACACATGAATGGTTGTTGTAATATCTGTGTAGCTTTCCCCTAACACAATACCTGCATAAGAAAGTTCTCCATCTGCAGATGCATCTGATCCTGTGTTGGATGCAGATCCTGTCTCTGTGGAAGGTGCTGCATTACTGTCTGTACTGCTTGTACCCTCGTTACTGCCGCATGCTGCCATGCTAAGCGTCATCGCTGCTGCTAATGAAACGGCTAAAACTTTTTTCAATTTCATAGTTTGTTTTCCTCCTTTAGCTATCTTTAACTTGTTTTTTAGCTTGATTTAAGCATATATCATTTTATTAATTAAGTCAATTGTTTTCTGTCCTTCTTTGTGCTTTTCTACTTTATATACAAGATTAAATTATCTTTTTTGTATATTATGAATAATTAATTTTTTTAAATTAATTTTTTAGCTTATTTTATTGCTTAATTTTCTTTTATATTTTAGTTTAAAAATTAATTTAATCACATGAATATGTAATTTTCCTTGCAGAGCATTTTTATGTAATAGAAACAAAGTTCCTATTACATAAAAAAGAAAGCTGCAAAAGTGATCTACTTTTACAGCTTTCCATACTAACTGATATCCGTAACACTCTCCCGAATCACCAGATGTCCTTCCACAATGCTTATACCCTGCCTGTAATTTTCACCATTCAGTTTTTTGAGCATAATATGAATCGCACGCCGTGCCATCTCCTTAATATCTACTTCATAGGTTGTAAGCGGCACGTCACAAAGTCCTGGATACAGATAATTATCATAGCCGACCACTGAAATGTCTTCCGGCACACGATATCCGTTCTGACGCAGTTTTGGAATAAAATAGCTTGCCGTCACATCTGAATTACAGACAAACGCTGTCGGCATATCCTCCGGAAGTTTCATGTAGAGATCTGCATCAATAACCCCCGTCTCCTTGTCACGGTCTTCTAGCAGCCACTCATCCTTTATTCTTTCCCCATGCTCCATCATGGATTTCATATATCCCAAATAACGGTCTGTAATAGATCCGGTGGAAAGGATCGTTCCAATATATCCGATCTTACGATGTCCCATATCGAATAGATAATTGGTCAGCCGGTAGGCTCCATAATAGCTGTCTGAGATCACTGCATCTGTCTTCCGGTCCTCCGTGCAGAAATCCAGATACAAGATTGGAACATTTGCTTTCCGGTTTAATACTTTTAAATACTCATCCTGCATCCTTCCGATAATGATCAGGCTGTCTGCCTTCTGCTCCTGGATCAGGATTGGGACTGTCCCATTCTTTTCTTCCTTCTCGCCGACCGCTTCCATCAGCGTAAAACAACCCTTGGATACAGCTTTTGTTGCCACCTGCTGATACATCTGCCAGTAAAAAGATTCATACAAGCCCATATATCTGGTGGCGATCAGCACTCCGATATTATAACTATTCCCTGTATTCTGGCTCTTTCTTGCAGACGGCTGCTGATAACCCAGCTCCTCCGCAAGACTTTTTATCTTTTCCCGCATTTCCTCACTGACACCCTTTTGTCCGGAGAGCGCCTTGGAAACTGTGACGGTGCTGACTGACAACCGCTCTGCGATGTCGGCCAGTTTCACTGCCTTCGCCATGTCCTCACCTCTTATTTTTTATTATTATTTCAAATAATACCAAATTTTATATTTACTCCGCCGCCTTCACATGGATCAACACAGACTGGAAATCGCCCCACATATTCGGGATATTGATTCCGGCATGCATCAGTGTATCTCCATGATAAACACCTTTGTCCCCTTCAATCTGGTAGTTTCTATCCGGCTGCAGTCCCTTCAGGCAGATTCTGCGGCTGTGATAATTCGGGCGGTTTAACACCTGTACAAATGTGACAAGTGCCTCTTTCTTATCTTTGGATACAACCTCATAACAGTCGTATTCATGATTCTTTGCATAGGAAGCAATGCGATAATAGTCACCCTCACGCACAAGATCATTGTATTTGTGATACATGGCCGTCTGCTCCGGAATGAGTTTTCTGTCCTCCTCCGGGATTTTGGTGATATCAAGTTCATAGCCAAATGTTCCCGCCAGCGCCACATTTCCTCTTGTTGCAAACGGAGTAACCCGTCCCACCGTATGATTCGGACAGTCCGATACGTGTGCGCCCATAGTGGACAGTGGATAGATTAGCGCCGTACCCTCCTGTATCTTCAACCGTTCGATTGCATCGGTATCATCTGAGCACCAGATCTGCGGGCTGTAATATAACATTCCGGGATCAAAACGGGCACCGCCGCCGGAACAGTTTTCCAACAAAAGATCCGGAAACTCTGTCATGAGACGTTCCTGCAGTTCATAGACCCCCAGCACATAACGGTGCATGAGTTCTCCCTGATGTTGTTCATCTAAAAAGCTGCTTCCAAGATCCGTGAGCTGACGGTTCATATCCCATTTTACATAGGCGATATTGGCGCTCCGCAAAACAGATGCCACCGCTTCGTACACATAATCCCTGACTTCTTTTCTGGACAGATCCAGCACAAACTGATTTCTCGAACGGCATGGTGTCCTGTCCGGAAGTGCTATTGCCCAGTCCGGGTGTTCCTCATACAGTTTTGAATCCGGTGAGATCATCTCCGGTTCAAACCAGATACCAAACTGCAGACCGATCACATTCACTTCATCGACAAGATGTTTCAGTCCGCCGTTGATTTTTTCTTCATTGACCTGCCAGTCTCCGAGGCTTGTATTATCATCATTGCGGTGACCGAACCATCCGTCATCCATAACCAGCATCTCAATGCCGCATTTTTTCGCTTCTTTTGCGATGGCAATGAGTTTTTCCGTATTAAAATCAAAATAGGTTGCTTCCCAGTTGTTGATCAGAATCGGACGTTTCTTATTTTTATAAGGACTGCGTATCATATGACTGCGGTAAAAATCATGCAGATTTCTCGTCATGCCGCCAAGTCCGTTCCCAGAAAATACAAGTACTGTCTCCGGGGCATAAAATGTTTCATTTTGCTTTAATTCCCAGCAGAAATCCTGCGGATGGATCCCCATCATCACACGCAGGGTGTCAAACTGATTTTTCTCCACCTGTGCCAGAAAGTTGCCAGAATACACAAAATGTACTCCATACACTTTTCCCTGATCTTCTGTGGCATCTTTTGAAACAAGCGCCACAAATGGGTGCTCCTGATGGGAGGATTCCCCACGAACAGAACTCACGGACTGTTTTCCGTATCCGACCGGGCGCTGTTCGATCTGTCTCTCTCTCGCCCAGGAGCCATGCAGCGTCAGCATCTCATAATCTTCTGCATCCATATCAAAGGAAGCCGACATGACTTTTGTGAGTGCGATCGTCTCTGCCTCATGGTTTGTCACACGCACACTTCTGGTGATCACGTCGCTCCCTGCAAAAACAGTGTATACAAGCACTGCTTCCAGACCAAGCACCGGATCTTCGGTCACGATCTCTAACGTCTGACATTCCGTCTCTTTTGCAAAGGAAGCCGGCAGTCCCGGGATTTTCTTTTTTCCGTCAAAAATCTGATGGGACCTGTAAAAAAACTGCACAGCGGAATGACCGTTTTTATCCAGCACCGCAATGACACTTTCCCGGTAATCGCCCACTCCGTTTCCCGGATACTCCATCGGAAATGTATCTAAAAAAGAGCTTCTGTCGCGGTTATTCTTTGACGGCACCATTGGATTTTCATCTGTGCGCAGAAGATATGCCACATCCGTGTCGCTGATCTTTGCGCCATAGTAAACATGTCCTAAAAATCCCTCGTTATCCACTACTGCCATCACATAGCTTGTATGCTCTGTATCTAACTTAAATACTCTGTTTTTTTCATCAAATTGAATGTTCATTTTTCTATTCTTCCACAAGATCCTTTTTTAATGCTTCCAGTTTTTTCTCTGCATCCTGCAAAGAAGTGCCTTTGACACCATAGTAGAATTTGATCTTAGGCTCTGTTCCGGACGGGCGCACACAGCACCATGCATTGTCAGAAAGTTCATAATATAAAACATTGGAAGCCGGAAGTCCTGTTTTTGTCACTTCCCCGGTCTTTAAATCTTTTCTTGTATCCTCTTTGTAATCGCGGACTGCAAGCACTTCAAATCCACCGAGTGTTTTCTTTGGATTGCTCCGCATATCACTCATCATCTGCTGGATCTGGGCGGCTCCGTCGATTCCTTTTAAGGTCATCGTGGAAAGTCCCTCTCTGTAGTAACCGTATTTCTCATACAGGTCGATCATGGCATCCCACAATGTTTTTCCATGTTTTTTGCACCAGGAAGCCACCTCGCACAACATCATGACTGCCACACAGGCATCTTTATCCCTTGCATATGTTCCGGCTAAGCATCCATAACTTTCCTCCAGACCGAATACATAGTTGTGTGAATGATTCTGTTCAAACCATTTGATCTGCTCTCCGATATACTTAAATCCGGTCAGTACCTCGATCAGTGCCACGCCGTAGGAAGCTGCCATTGCTTTTGCCATGTCCGTTGTAACGATAGTCTCTACAAGTGCAGGATTCTCCGGCATCGTTCCAGTTGCCGTTTTCTCTCTTAAAATATATTCTGCGATTAGCATTCCGGACATATTTCCGGTGAAAGTCACATACTCTTCGGTCTTTGTGTCTTTGCAGTATACGCCAAGACGGTCTGCATCCGGATCTGTCGCAAGCACGATGTCTGCATCCACTTCTTTTGCAAGTTTTAAGGCAAGTTCAAATGCCTTTGGAGATTCCGGGTTTGGATATGCTACAGTCGGGAAGTTTCCGTCCGGAAGTTCCTGCTCTTTTACAACATAGACATTTTCAAATCCAAGTTCTTTTAACACACGGCGCACCGGGAGATTTCCGGTTCCATGTAGCGGTGTGTATACAATCTTGATGTCCTTTGCCATCTCTTTGATGATCTCCGGATGGATGGACTGTTTTTTCAGTTCTTCCATGTAACGGTCATCGATTTCTTTTCCGATTGTCACAAAAAGTCCGGCTTTCACGGCATCCTCTTTTGCCATAGTCTTAACCTGTGTAAAAGAAGTTACTTTTGCAACTTCTGCAAGGATATTTTTATCATGAGGCGGTGTGATCTGTGCACCATCCTCCCAGTAAACTTTGTATCCATTATATTCTCTTGGGTTATGGCTTGCTGTGATCACAATTCCAGAAACACAGCCAAGTTCACGGACTGCAAATGAAAGCTCCGGTGTCGGGCGAAGGCTGTCAAACACATAAGCCCTGATTCCGTTTGCATTCAGGCAGAGTGCTGCCTCCTCGGCAAATTCCGGTGACATGATTCTGGAATCGTGTGCGATGGCAACTCCTTTTTCCTGTCCGTTCTGGGAAATGATATAGTTTGCAAGTCCCTGTGTCGCCTGTCTTACAGTGTAGCTGTTCATACGGTTCGTTCCTGCTCCGATTACACCTCGAAGTCCTCCGGTTCCAAACTCAAGCTGACGGTAGAAGCGATCCTCGATCTCTGCCTCATTATCCTTGATTGCTTCTAATTCTGCTCTTGTTTCTTCTGAAAAATATGGGTTTGTACACCATTCTCTGTAGGTTTCCATGTAACTCATCGCAATTCTCCTATCTTCTTCCTGCTATTTTTGAAAGATTTTTCCGTTCTCTCAAAAGGTTATTAGAATTATAACCTTTTTTTAAGTAAATGTAAACTTATTTTAGCTTATTTGTTTTATTTTTAGTTTATAATAATTTATCATCTTATTACCTGCTCTTTGTAAGCTGTGAAAAATGTTCTTTGACCACCTGTTCCGCCGGCTTTTGATATATCTCGTAATCCCCCATCAATAGCGCCTGTTCTCTGGTCGGAAGCTTTGGATTCCATGACCAGAATGCCATTCCTTTAAGCCAGTCGCGCTTCTCACAAGCCTCAAACATTGCTTCATACCAGTCACGCTGTCCCTGAAGATCTACATCACCGCGCACTTCCCAGTTATTTGGCACCAGATTGGAATCTTTCACTGACATACATCCAGCCTCCGCAAAAAAGAACGGCTTCTGATATTTTTTCACAACACGCTCAATCCGGTCTAACTGATTTTCCCAGTCATGTATCGGATAATAGCCACTCGATGAAATGACATCCACCGCATCCCACCACGTCACATGTTCTTCCTGATATTTATCTGTATTGTAAGACACAAGACCATGATAGACCTCTTTTATATCCGAGATCAGCTTACGCCACTCTTTTTCCCGGTGTTCCGTCATGACCATCTCACATCCTGCAATAAATATTTCGCATCCTGTTTTCTCTGCTATTTTTGCATAGTGCAGCTGAAACGCAGTGTAAGATGGAAACCAGTTGCTCCACTTTGCCTCGCACACCACATCATAGTCAAAGAAACTGATAAATGCCCTCCATGTTCCATCTGCGCAGTTTGCAGTCGGTTTCAATGCCACACGGAGTCCCAGTTCTTTTGCATAAGCGATCATCTCCACAAGTTCCTCATCTGTCATTGTCGCCTCTGATGTATAGCAGATCTCTTCTGAATGGGCATTTTTCTGCACTCCATTTGGTGCAAATATTACAAAGTCTGCTCCGGTCCTCTCCTGCATCTGTTTTAAGCTTTCTTTTGCCGATGCACTGTTTAAAACGCCTGCGCCGCAAAAAGGCGCAAAGGTAAATCCACAAATATATTCCATTGTATTTTCTCCTCACGATACTATTAAAATCACTTCACACCATTCGTCATCATAACGGCAGAGAGACCATTCAGATTTGAATAGACAAAACACAGCACGATCATTCCGATGATCGATACCGCCATACCGATTCCGGATAAAATCATACCCGCCAGTGCCATTCCGTTTTTCTCCGGCTGCACCTTTCTCGAAAGCCTGCCACCGATCAGTCCAGCGATTCCAATGCCAAGACCATATCCCATAAAGCCAGTCAAAATGGATATCATTCCGAGCGCAAGCGACAGAGCAGCATTTCGGTCTGCCTCCTCGAATGTTTCAAACACCACGATATGATTTGCCTCCTGCTCCATCTCCAGAAGTTTTTTCGGGCGAAGCAGCACAATACACGGAATCAGCAAAACAGGAACGGCGATCAAATTAGCGGCAGACATCTGGTTGATCTGTTCCACAGTTGTTCCAACTCCAAAAATTCCGCTGCCCATCAGACTTGCAAAATCGACCAGTGCATGAAAAGTCATTACAAGCCAGATATTTCCTGACCGGGCATAAACTGCGCCAAAGATCACACCCAGAAAGGCAGCGTTGATTGCCTGGATCATCGCACTCGTCACAGTCACTCCCTGTGAAATATTTGTCAAATGTACCGCCCCAAACAATACCCCACTGAGAATGACTGCCCAGAGAATTCCTCTTTTTGTTTTGGAAAAACGTTCCAGAAACAGATTCAAGATCACACCGCGGAAAACAAGTTCTTCCGTCCATCCGATCAGAAACATGGTTGCCGCAAAGAACAGGATTTCCAATGCAGATACAACTTTTGTATCCGGTGTCATCATCTGCACATAAAGCTGTGCCGCCAGTTCCAGACAACAGTATCCTGTCAGGAATCCACCAATATAAAGTCCATTGATAAATCCTTTTCCCTTTTCTTTCAATATTCCAACATAACCAAACAGACATAAAAACAGGAATGCAACCACCCCTGCCGCGAACTCTGCGATCATGCTGTTTCCATAACCCGGAAGTGAAACTGTATTGGCAAGGAAAAACGCTGCTACATCCATACTTCCAAGAAAAATCGCTACAATCAGTATCGCAACGAGTATCGTAACCACCTTCGGCATTCTCATAAGTTTCTTTTTCATGTTCTTCTCCCCTTTAATTGATTTTTCCATCGGCGTCAATCGTAATACCATTTGAAATCTGTGTCATATACTGATACAGTGCTGATGCACTGTTTATATCCATCAGTCTTGTTGTGCCCCCTGCCGCATAAACCGGAAGTAATTCATAGGATGCGGTTCCATCGGATGAGACCTGTACTTTCACTGCAACCGTCTTATCAATGCTCTGTCCAAATACAAAGTTTCCAAGACTGTAAAAGACCGGTTTTCCACTGATATATGAGATTCCCTGTAAACAGTGTGTATGTGCTCCAAGAATCAGATCTGCCCCTGCAGTAAAACAATCCGTGGCAATCTTTGTCTGATAGTCCTGCGGATACGCATCATATTCCACGCCCCAGTGGATATAGACCGACAGGAAATCACATTCACTCCGCGCTTCTTTGATCAACTGCACCAATTTTGTATCATCATAGGCGGTCAGCATTCCCGGTGTCCGCTCTTCCACTTTCCAGTTTGACTCCGGCACCACGCGGGATGCCGCAAGAAATCCAAATTTTTTTCCATTTTTCTCGATTACCTGCAATTCATACGCCCGCTCTTTGGTCTCCCCGGCTCCTGCATACAAAATACCGGCTCCGTCCAGTGTCGTAAATGTATCGGACAACGCATCTCTTCCATAATCTAAGGTGTGATTGTTGGCGAGTGATACAATATCCACGCCCATCTCATTTAAAGCCTTCACATATTTCGGATCACAGCAAAACGTAAACTGTTTGTCCTCCATCGGCTCTCCACGGTTACTGAACGGGAACTCATTATTCACCATGAAAATATCTGCATCCTGCAGCTCCTGCAGCAGCTGCGGCTCGATCACTTTTTCAATGCCGCCCGCATCATAGTTGCTTTTAAAGGCGTTTGCAAACAGTACATCCCCTGCAAAAATCAGTGTCGTGCTGCCGTCTCCTTCGGTATTCCCTGCTTCTGTCTGCTTGTCCTTTTCTCCATCTGCTATGTTTGTTACTTCCTCTTCTGTGTCGTTTTGGATTTCATCCTGCCCGTCTGCCTCATCCGTTTTTTCTGCTTCCGGTATCTGGATCGGTTCCTCCGTGCTGCTGATAACCGTCTCGGTCATCGCATCATTCACCGGCTCACTGTGCTGTTTTCCCCACGAAAAAATAATCAGTGTCACCATCGCAAGCAATATCACAAGCGACAGTGCATATAAAACAATCCGTGTTCTTTTTCCCATTCCCTTGCTCCTGTTCTTCCTATTAAAATATACGAATTCTTGTATGTTTTTTCTTTCGTGTTCATCATATCATATTGTGATTAAAAAGACAAAGATTGGGAATTTTTTACCTGAAATGGAGGGGATACTAATGATAACAACGAGTGAGCTTTTGCAGTTAATGAGTTTGTTAATTAGTGTTGCCGGATTATTTTACCTCATTGGAAAAGATAATCATAGCAAAAAGAAATAACCGCCCTCTGCCCAAAGATTGCGGTTATTTCAAATAACTAATATTAAATCGGGCTAACCGTCTATCGGCAGCACCTTTTTATGTTTACATTATATCATGAAGCAAAGCTTCATGATCGTTATCTACACTCGCTTCGCTCAGCAGTCTTTATTATATCATAAAGACAAAAAATGTAAACCATCTATTTTTTATCTCCTTTACTGCTGTGTCAAAACAGAAATATCTCCTACTCCTGCAGTCAGTTCCACTTCTGCTCCGCCGTTGCTGCCGGTCTCATACTCCGCATCAAAAGCCCCTTTCGATTGCCCGTTCAACCTGATTTCTCCAAGTCCGGCAGACAGATCAAATGCATAGCTTTTCTCTGTTCCGGTAAGAGAGACATTGACATCGCCGGTTCCTGCCTCCACTTCCAGTTTGTTTGAAACGCTTCCGCTGAACACGGCATCTCCAACTCCTGCTTCGATAGACACTTTCGGGAACTGTCCATTCAGAATCGACACATCTCCTGTGCCAACTTCAAACACGGCTTTCTCGCTGGCTGAGATCTGATTCACAGAGAGTTCTCCCACTCCAACAGACACATTTACTTTTCTTGCCGTAAACGCTTCGCTTTCCATGGAAATATCCCCGGCTCCCACTACAATGTCCAGTGTCAGATTTTCGCACTGTCTTGGCAGAACTACCGTAAAGGTCGGTCCTTTCTCAAAATGGTGGTGTCCGCTGTGATAGGATACCTTCAGAGCGGAATCCTTCTGTTTTGTAGAAAGATAATCCTGATACCCATTTTCCATTTTAATACTGATCTCATCCGCAGAATCCGACACTTCAAAAATAAGTTCATTTACCACATCCAGTTCCAGTTTCAGGGAAGCAGCTTCTGATGCCGGATAAGGTATAATGCAGCTTTCCGTTCCTGCCGGTTCACTCTTCAAATCCGTAAGATTCAGGATCCATGAACCAAAACTCTCCACCGCCCTATTATCATCCATGAGCTCGTCATCCTCATCATCCCAGTCGTCATTATCCCAGTCGTCGTCCCAATCTTCGTCGTCCCAATCATCATCGTCATCATAATCATCATCCCAAAAATGATCCAAGATGCCATGTCCCTGATCATAAGCATAATAAACTCCATTGCCAATATGCCAGTTGCCAAAATCAAGTTCACCGGCAAGTGCTTTCCGGTGGATGGTTGACCATCCGGCCCCCATCACTGCGGCGATACCGCTGAAAACAATTCCGAGTGCGGCTAAGCTTCCTGCAATGATCAATATAATCTTTGTAAATTTTTTCATTTCATCTCACACTCCTCTCTTTGTCTTGCCAAATGCCTTTTTGCAAAGCTCTGCAATGCCTTTCACTGCCCATGGGACAAACCAGCCAAAGCACCATACCACAAGCCACACTGCAAGTACTCCAAGCGCAAGAACCAAAAGTCCACCGCCTAACAGTCCAAGACCTACTGCCACGCCTTTTGTGAAAAGATATCCGACACCAATGCCTGCCAATACAAATCCGGTGATCACTAACGCCGCCATCACTGCAACAATGCTGACTGCCACTGCAAACACACACGCTAAAACTGCTACAAGAATCGCCACCAGAACCGCCGCAACCGTGATCCAGACCGGGCTTGTCAAAACTGCGAGGATCACCCATAAAACTGTTTTTTCTGTTTTATTCTTCTGATTTTCCTTTTTCAGATTCTCTATATCGATCTGGCCGGACGTATTCTGACTGCCATAAGTTCCACCGGTATAAGCAGTATTCTTCTGCTCATAATTACCTGACCCGTAAGTACTGCTTCCATATAAACTGTTCATATATGGATCATCCATTCGTGTTTTGGCATTTTGACCATCCCCAGATGTTCCTTCTGTATGAGTCTCATTTTTTTCGCTGCGCACATCTTCCTCAGGTGTTTCCGCATCAGCCGTTTCACTCACCCCAAGATCTTTCTTGATCACTTCCGCCACCTTCTCCGGCGACTCCAGTTCCTCTAAGATCGATGCCTCATTTCCAATTCCGGCATCCTCAAAATAACTTCTGTAAAAGGCAAGTGCATCCGCTCTCTCTTCCTCTGAAATATCCGAAAGCAGCTGCTCCAGACGTTTTAAAAATTCTTCTTTATTCATTCTTCTGACTCCTCTCCTGAAAATAGTTCTGATATTTTCGAAGAATACGATTCCCACTCGCTGCGGTATTCTGCCAGCTTTTCTTCGCCGGTCTCCGTAATCTGGTAATATCTCCGGTTTCTTCCTCCGCACTCCCTGTCATACACGATCAGGTATCCATCCTTTTGCAGTCTTCGCAAAACCGGATACAGTGTGGATTCTGAAACCTCAATCGCTTTCCGCACATCCTGCGTGATCTTATATCCGTAGGTTCCTTCTTCCTCCTTTGACACGACAGCAAGAACAATCGCATCCAAAAGGGCTGCGCCTGTATTAAATACCATGTACTCACTCCTTGTTATTTTATTTGTAATATTATTTCTTGTTTAATACTATACATCATATAGTATTGTTTTGTCAATATTATTATATTTTTAAAACTGGCATGGTCAATTTGTTTTAAACTGGATTTTTAATTCATGACAGTTTTTGTATATAGTAATCCCAACAACAATCCTGGGAATTGACACAAATACAAACCATAAAAAGGAGAATTTTATTTATGAAACCATCAACTACCTCTACAGCACAGACTGCTGATTCAAAATCTTTATCAAATATCCGTTTTATCACGATCACGGCTCTTTTTATTGCCCTGACCTACGTATTCACTGCATTTATTAATATAAGACTTCCAATCACTGCAAACGGCGGATTGATTCATCTCGGAAACGTACCTCTTTTTATCTGCGCCATTATTTTTGGTAAGAAAAGTGGTGCGATCGCCGGCGGAGTCGGCATGGGACTCTTCGATCTGCTCTCCGGCTGGACTGCATGGGCTCCATTCACACTGATCATTGTCGGTCTGATGGGATATGCCGTAGGTGCCATCACAGAAAAACATCACGGCTTTGGCTGGAACACACTTGCGATCGCAGTTGCATGCGTGATCAAAGTCGCTGGTTACTACATTGCAGAGGGTATCATTTACGGAAACTGGATTGCACCGGTTACTTCCATTCCTGGAAACCTTGTCCAGATCGGTGTTGCTGCTGTCATCGTTCTTTTGATCGTCGGACAGCTTCAGAAAATCGTAAATAAAATGTTATAAGCTGTGTAACATCAATCTCATTTACAAAACAATCTATGATAAAGAAGGAAGTAATTATGTATAAAGTCATGACTCCTGGGCCAACCCAGGTAAAAGAAAATGTGCGTATGGCAAGAAGCCTAGTATGTACCAATCCTGATCTGGATGAAGATTTCGTAGAATTTTATAAAGATACCTGCGAACTGATCAGCTCCCTGCTCGGCACGAAAAACGAAACTCTCATTTTGGATGGAGAGGGAATTTTAGGTTTGGAAGCTGCCTGCGCCTCCCTCACTGAGCCGGGAGATAAGGTGCTCATCATTGAGAACGGCGTGTACGGCGAAGGCTTTGCGGACTTTGTATCCATGTACGGTGGTGTGCCGGAATTTTATCATGCCGACCGCCTGAATGCCATCGACCCGGATGCTCTTTCTTCTTATTTAAAGGAGCATCATGATTATAAATATGCGACCGTTGTTCACTGTGACACCCCAAGCGGCATGCTCAATCCGGTAGAGAAAATCTGTCCGCTTTTAAAAGAATACGGCATTCTGACCGTTGTAGATTCCGTTTCCGGAATGTTTGGAAATCACATGGATGTCGACAAGTTCCAGATCGATCTTCTGTGCGGCGGTTCCCAGAAAGCTGTTTCCGCACCTCCGGGACTTACTTTTGTCACAATAAGCGATGCTGTAAAAAATGCCATGCACGTACGCAAGACGCCGATCCGTTCCTTCTATGCAAGCCTTCTGGCTTTTGAGGGATATTATGAGAAAAAATGGTTTCCTTATACCATGCCGATCAGCGATATTTACGGCTTACGCGCTGCTTTTGACAATATCGCTTCCGATCCAGAGTTAGAAGAACGCACACACCGTATCGCCGAAGCAGCCAGACGCGCTTTGACAGAAGCCGGTTTAAAGCTTCACTTGGAAAGCGGTTTCTCCGATACCGTCACTGTGTTTGACATTCCGGCAGAGACCACTTGCGATGCAATTCTTTCCCGCATGAAAAAAGAGCACAATATCATGCTTGCCGGATCTTTTGATGATCTTTCCGGCAAAGTGATCCGCATTGGTCACATGGGAAATAACGCAAACTTTGAAGATATGGCCGCAACCATGTACGCTCTTTCCGAAACGCTTACTTTCCTCGGTGTGAACTTAAAAGGAGATCTTACGGGATTATTCTTAAAATATTATCATTAGTTCCGGAAACAGGAACTAAAAATCGCCCTGATATGATATGTACCCCTTTCACTGGATGTCCAGTAAAAGGGGTACATATCAGTTACTCTGTCAATGCATGCTTTATAATTCCGATCCCGATCGGATATGGTCCTGTGTGCACTCCAATGGTTGCACCGATCTGGTAAATACCGATCTCATCAATTCCAAGACGTTCTTTGATCAGATCCTTTAACATCTCCCGAAATTCCAGAGCTTCATTATGATCATATCCATAACCGATGCAGAAACTGTACTCTCCCGGTTTCGCATTGACTTCGTCTAAATATTCCCTTGTCATATCCACGACTTTTTTCATGGATTTGAGACGATTCCTTGTAATGCCGGAATTAAAGATCTCACCTTCTTTTAACGTGATCAGAGGTTTGATTTTTAATGCGCTGGCTGCAATCCCGGCTAATCTGCCAATCCTTCCGCCATGTTTTAAATAGTCAATACTTCCGATCGTGAAAAAAATTCTTCCTGTCTCACGGATTGGCAGTAACGCATCTACAATCTGCTGATACTCTAAACCCATATCGCGCAGTCTGCATGCCTCTAATACATATAACCCCTGCAGCACAGTATTGACCGTAGAGTCAATGACCGTGATCTGTGCATCCGGGTATTCCTCTAATATCATATCTTTTGCAGTTGTCGCAGACTGCAGGGAGCCACTGAATTTTCTGGTGATACAGATACAGATGACCGGCAGCTGCTCCTTCGCATGTTTTTCAAACACCTCATAATAATCATGCACGGATGGCATGGATGTCTTTGGGAAAACGGTCGGGTGATCCACCATTTCCTGATAGAATTCCCTGACACCGACTTCTACCATTTCCTTCTGATACGTTTCACTGTCAAAGGACACATAAAATGGAACAACCTCAATATCTTTTTCCTTCGTGAGTTCCTGTGAAAGATCCAGAGAACCATCACTGATGATCTGTACTTTTTTCTGCATCATAAATACCTCGTTTATTTACTACTGTCATCTGCAAAATAGCTTTATGACTTCTTATTCTTAAATATACGTTTTCCAACGTAGTTTTTAATACTACATTTCAAAACATTTTTATTATATCACAGGGTATTTAAGTTGTACATTACTTTTGCCATAATTTTCTAAAAATTTTATTATCTACAGCTTGTACTGATGGATTCAATTGCTACGGCTCCGCCGCGAACTACCTCAATAATCTTAAATTTCGATTTTAACAGTGCGATCAGCTCATTATTTCTATGGGCAGTCAGTTTGCATTCCAGCAGGACACTGTCATTTCCGATATCGACCACCTGCACGTTAAACACCTGTGCGATCTGGAATACTTCTTCTTTTTCCGCAGCATTCACACGGAGAACCTTTGCGAACAGTATCTCCTTCATATGAATCGGTACATCTGTTAGATCAATGACTTTGATCACTTCGACCATACGGTTCAGCTGCTTTTTGATCTGTTCAAATGTTATGTCATCACTGGTAACACAGATGGTCATACGGGAAACCGTCTCGTCCTCTGTCGTGCCAACTGTCAGACTCTGCAAATTGTATGATTTCCCGGAAAAAAGACCGGAAACCTTTGCCAGAACACCAACCTGATTTTCTACATATAGTGCAATCCATCTGTCTTTCATGATATTTTCCTCTCTCACCATATCTGTATCCACCTATTTCAAAATCATCTCGCTCATCGGATTTCCACCCTTTACCATCGGAAGCACGATCTCATCCGAAGAGATCAGAAATTCAATGACTGTCGGTGCATCTTTGTAAGTTCTCGCTTTATCCAAAGCTGCCTGAATGTCTTCTTCCCGCTCTACACGGATGCCATGCGCACCATAGCTTTCTGCAAGTGCAACAAAATCCGGTGTATATGGAGGGCATGCTTCATTTGGTCCCTTGCAGTTTGCCGGACAGCTTCTTCTCTTTCTTAAGCATACTGCGGAATAGCGTTTGCCATAAAAAAGCTGCTGCATCTGGCGGACCATGCCAAGATACTGGTTATTGAGCAGGCAGATGATAACCGGTGTCCCCTGCACGATCGCTGTTGCCATCTCCTGAATGTTCATCTGAAAACCGCCATCACCGGTGACACAGACTACCTCCGTATCCCTGTTTCCAATCTTTGCACCGATCGCCGCAGGAAAACCGAATCCCATTGTTCCAAGCCCGCCGGAAGTGATCATCTGGCGTTTTTCGTCAATATCCAGATACTGCGTTGCCCACATCTGGTTCTGTCCTACATCCGTGACAAAAACCGCCTCGTCAAACGTATGGTTGATGTGTTCCATGATCATCTGTGGTGTCATGCCGCGGTCTCTGCGCATCTCAAGTGGATTCTTTTCATCCCATGCCTTAATTCTCTCCTGCCATGCAGCCGTATCCTTTGGTTCTGCCCATTCCAGCAATTTTTCCAGGGCAAGTTTTGCATCCGATACGATTGGAACGTCTACCACAACATTTCTGGAAATGGAAGCAGTGTCCACGTCAATATGTACAATTTTTGCTTTTGGTGCAAATTCATTCAGATCTCCGGTAATACGGTCGTTAAATCTTGTTCCGATGGAAAATAAAACATCACACTCGCTGACTGCTTTATTGCTTGCATATTTTCCATGCATTCCCGTATTTCCGATATAAAGCGGATGCGTTGTGACAATCGCACCCTTTCCCATAATGGTCGTCACAACCGGAACATTCATTTTCTCTGCAAATTCTTTCAACAGCTCATTTGCTTTTGCAATATTGACACCGCCGCCAGCGAGGATCAATGGTTTCTTTGCTGACTTTAACAGTTTGTATGCTTTTTTCAACTGCCCGATATGCACGCTCTCATTCGGTTTATATCCACGGATCTGCACGCTGTCCGGATATTCCGCCGGTCCGCTCGCCGTCTGGATATCCTTTGGAAGATCAATTAAGACCGGTCCAGGTTTTCCTGTGCTTGCAATGTGAAAGGCCATCTTAATGATCTTTCCTAAATCCTTGCGGTCTCTGACCGTCACACCATACTTTGTGATACTTCTTGTCATTCCGACAATGTCAACTTCCTGAAAAGCATCGTTTCCGATCAGGCTTAACGGCACCTGTCCGGTAAAACAGACAAGCGGAATATTGTCATAATGTGCATCTGCAAGTCCTGTCATGATGTTCGTTGCACCGGGACCGCTGGTCACCAGGCAGACACCCACTTTTCCTGTCGATTTTGCATATCCCTCTGCCTCATGTAAAAGTCCCTGCTCATGTCTTGGTAAGACAATTTCAATCTCATCCTGTTTATATAATTCATCAAAAAGATCCGTCACCGTTCCACCCGGATAACCGAAAATCGTATCGACACCCTCTTCCTGTAATGCCTTGACAAATAATTTTCTACCTGTAATATCCATCTTTCTGTCTTACCCTTTCCATTTATACTTCAAAATAATCTGTGCTTTCATAAAATGATACTTTCTGCTGACTGTGTATCTTTTTTCCTCTGACTAACCGATATAACCTAATGTTTTGAGCAAAAAAATCCATCCGGTCAACGTAAACGCCGCCATCAATGTCGTTGTTACAATAACGCTCGCCGTCAGCACTTCATCATTGTTCATGCTCTTTGCCATAATATAACAGCTCGGCGTGGTCGGGGATGCCAGCATGATCAGAATTGCGATCATCTTTTCCCCTGAAAATCCCATCCAGGCAGCAACCGGCAGAAAAACAAGTGGCTGAAGCACCAGTTTGATCATGGACGCCGCCATGGTCGGTGCGATCTTCGCCAGCGCTTTTCTTCCCTCAAATCCTGCTCCGATGGTGATCAGTGCCAAAGGGGTTGCCATCTGCGCCACGTTGCTGACCGTCTTATTTACCAGCGTCGGGAACTGGATCTCAAGCAGTCCCACGATCAGTCCTGCCAGGATACTTAAAATGATCGGATTCTTACATATATTGATCCCCGCCTGCCGGATCTTTGCTTTCTTGTCGATTCCTGTGCTGTCATTTGCCTCAAATGTCAGCACGATCACAGAAAAAATATTATAGAGCGGCACTGCACTGACGATCATCAGCGGTCCCATTGCAGAGGAACCGTAGATATTCTGGATAAAAGCCAGCCCCATAACCGCCGCACTTCCGCGGAAAGATGACTGTACAAATGCCCCGCGGATCGTTTTGTCCCGCACCAGAAGCTTTGCTGTACCCCATACCACCCAGAAACAGATGGTACTCACGATCGCACAGAAAAGCACATATTTAATATCAAATACTGCTTTAATATCAACGCCTGCAATGTCCTTAAACAGCATAAACGGAAGCGTGACCTTGAAATTGAACTTATTTGCCACTGTGACAAAGTTATCATTCAGCATTCCGATCTGCTTTAAAATGTATCCGATCACCATAACCAGAAAAATAGGCATTGTCACGTTGATACTATAGATAAAATTTTCCATTTTTTTCTTTTTCCTATCAGGAAACTCCTCGTTCAAGTAAAGGTAAAACCCAGCAGTCTCTCTGTCTGGGTTTTAGCAATTATAAATCAATTTTCATCTTTTTGGTATGATATATTTTAACAACTTTATTGACATTATTTAATTTTCTCGTATTTGTAAAAATAATATTCCAGATCAAAATACGTCTGTTCCTCACTGTCCTGCGTGATTTTCCACTCCGGCATCTCATCGAGATTCGGGAAATAGGCATCTGCCTCAAATGCATAGTCGATCTTTGTGATATGCGCCACATCACAGTCATCGAGAAGCTGTTTATAAATGGTCTCTCCACCGATCACATAAATATCCTCACTTGGATATTTCTTTAACTCTTCCCGCAATTCTTCCATCGAATGAACGATAATGGCATCTCCCGCCTTAAAATTTTTATCATGCGTCAGCACGATGTTCACTCTTTTTTTGAGAGGCTGTCCGTTTGGAAAACTCTCCAACGTTTTTCTTCCCATGACGACCACTTTCCCGGTTGTCGTCTCACGGAAAAACTTCATGTCTGCCGGAATACTCACCAGCAGTTTATTCTTACATCCGATTGCCCAGTTTTTATCTACAGCTGCGATTAAATTCATATTTCCTCCAACTTTTCACTCTGTATCACTTGTCAGTGCCATATTATTTTATCCTGTCTTTTATCCTCGCATAAAATATTCCAGTCAGGCTTATACTGCGATCGGAATATTTTTGATCTGCGGTCCCGTCACATAATCCTCAATGGTAATATCTTTTGTCGTAAACTGATAAAAATCTTTGATTTCCGGGTTTAATGTGAATTTTGGCGCCGGATGCTGCTCTCTCCCGATCAGTTCCTTAATGATCGGGATATGACGGTCATAAATGTGAGCATCCGCAATCACATGTACCAGCTCGCCGACCTGCATATCACACACCTGCGCAAGCATATGCATTAATACCGCATACTGACACACATTCCAGTTATTTGCCGCTAACACATCCTGGGAACGCTGATTCAAAATAGCATTCAATGTCAGCTTTTCATCTCCCTCTTTGTGTGTCACATTAAATGTCATACTGTAGGCACACGGATATAAATTCATTTCATGAAGATCCTGGTGCACATAAATATTCGTCATAATGCGGCGGCTGAATGGATTATGTTTCAAATCATAAATCACACGATCCACCTGATCCATCATGCCTTCTTTATACTGATGTTTTACCCCTAACTGGTATCCATATGCTTTTCCAATGGAACCATCTTCGTCTGCCCATTCATCCCATACGGTACTGTTTAAATCATGGATGTTATTTGATTTTCTCTGCCAGATCCAAAGCATCTCTTCCGTACATGTTTTGATGGCAGTTTTTCTTAATGTAATTGCCGGAAACTCTTTTGAGAGATCATAACGGTTGACCACACCGAATTTTTTGATCGTGTAGGCACTCGTTCCATCTTCCCAGTGTGGGCGGACTTTCTCGCCCTCCGTGCTTGTCCCGTTCTCTAAAATATCTTTACACATATTTACAAAAATTTTGTCCGCAAGACTCATCTTTTTCTATCCCCATCTTTCTATCATTTTGCACATTTGAAAATCTCATTCTTTCGTACCTTTGCAGTAAAATGCCCATGTACGATCCGAACAGTACTATTCTATCCAATTTTCGTATAAAGTGCAAGAAATAACATCCCGACTGTTATTCGAATATTTTATGACTGCGATATATTTTTGTCATAAAGTTCATTTCTGTTTCTACCAAATTTCATTGATTTTTCCAGTAAAATGCAGTATAGTGAAGAAAGTTTAAGAAGTTAGGAGATTGATTATGAGTCAGGCAAAAGTAGACCGTTATAAAGAAGAAAAAAAGAATCGTAAGAAAATTATGGCAAAGGAAAAGAGAATGCGTATCGCCGGTTATGTCGCTGGCTGTCTTGTCGCTGCCGGTATCATCGGCTGGGCCGGTTACTCCGGATACAGTGCTTATGAGGCAAACAAGCCTATGGAAACCATTTATGCAAACCTTGATTCCGTTACAGACTATATGAGTTCTTTAAATGCGGAATAAAAATTACTGGAACGAGATACGAGTGAACAGTAACGATTAAAATAAATCAATAAAACAGATTAAAAATGGACCATTGACTTTACCAGATCAAAGTGCTATTTTGTTATTCAAACAGAGAACAAAATGCAACGAACAGAACAAGGTTATCTGAGAAACCTGTATCACAGAGAGCTGCCGGCTGGTGTAAGGCAGTATACAGCTTCAGGAACTATCCTCTGCGAGCAGTGCACTGAATTTTCATAGTAAGTGTCACCGGTATTCTACCGTTATTTAGAAGCTTATTGTTGTAAGCATCTGCCCACAAAGATAAGACAGAGAGGTCGTATTTTACGGCAAACAAAGTGGTAACGCGGAAGCTTAAGCCTTCGTCTTTGAGATATGAATATATCCGGAGATGAAGGCTTTTTTTCATGCCAGCAGACTGTGCGCAGGACGTGAATCCCATTGTTTCCACTTTGCACAATGTATTTTGTTCCCAGAAAAAATACATTTTCAGAAAGGAGCCGCCTTAAGGCGGAAAAAAGTTATGAATGGTTTAGTTATTGTTTTAATCGGTATCGTTGCACTTGGTGCAGGCTACCTCTTCTACGGACGCTGGCTTGCAAAGAAATGGGGAATCGACCCAAATGCCAAAACCCCTGCTTACACACATGAGGATGGCGAAGATTATGTTCCCTCCTCCAAATTTACCGTATTCTCACATCAGTTTTCTTCCATCGCAGGTGCAGGTCCTGTCACAGGTCCGATCCTTGCATCTGTTTTTGGATGGGTTCCGGTATTGCTCTGGCTCATCATCGGCGGACTTTTCTTCGGTGCTGTACAGGACTTCGGTGCTTTATATGCATCCGTAAAAAATGAAGGTAAATCCATGGGTATGATCATTGAGAAGTACATCGGTAAAACAGGCCGGAAACTTTTCATGTTATTCTGCTGGTTATTTACTTTATTAGTAATCGCAGCATTTACAGATATGGTTGCCGGAACATTTGTCGGAACCGGAGTTGAAGGCATGCCAGATGCAACCTCTTACGCCAATTCTGCCGCCGCTTCGATTTCCATGTTATTTATCGTTGTCGCTGTTATCTTCGGTGTGATCCAGAAACACCTTGGAAGCAGGATGAACGAAGTGATAAAAGCAATCGTTGCAATTGTACTTTTAGTCGTTATGTTCATCATCGGTATGAAGTTCCCGATCTGCACGACCAAAACTGCATGGATCTACATCGTAATGGCTTATCTGTTCTTAGCATCTGTTATGCCAATGTGGCTTTTAATGCAGCCTAGAGATTACATGACAACCTTCATGTTACTCGGTATGATCATCGGTGCGGTTGTCGGTGTCATTGTTGCACATCCTTCCATGCAGTTAAATGCATTCAGCGGATTCAATGTAGGTGGAAGCAGTTTATTCCCTACTTTATTCGTAACGATCGCCTGCGGTGCTGTTTCCGGTTTCCACAGTCTGGTATCTTCCGGAACATCCTCCAAGACGATCAGCAGCGAAAAAGACATGCCTATGGTCGGCTATGGTGCCATGGTCGTGGAATCCTTACTCGGTATCGTCTCCTTAGTTGTTGTCGGCGCAGTCGCCGTAAACGGAACAAAACCTGATGGAACTCCATTCTCCATCTTCTCCTCCGGTGTCGCAGGATTCCTTGAAAAACTTGGTGTCCCTGTTACCGTTGCAACTGTATTTATGACCATGTGTGTATCTGCACTTGCACTGACATCCCTTGACTCTGTTGCAAGGATCGGACGTATGTCTTTTCAGGAATTGTTCTACGGAGATTCCACCGATCCTGCAGATATGACACCGGTACAGCGTGTACTGACAAATAAATATTTTGCAACTGTGATCACACTGTTTTTCGGATATTTGCTGACACTCGGCGGATACAGCAACGTTTGGCCGCTGTTTGGCTCTGCAAACCAGCTGCTTGCAGCACTTGTATTGATCGCCTTAGCGGTTTTCTTAAAAACAACCGGTCGTACCTTATGGACACTTTACATTCCAATGTTTGTTATGCTGGCAGTTACGTTCACTGCTCTGATTCAGAAAACAATTGCCCTTGTCAGCAACTTCATGAGCGGTAATGCAACACTTCTTGTAGACGGACTTCAATTTGTTGTTGCCGTACTTCTTATGGTACTTGGTGTTATGGTTGCATTCAGTTGTCTGAAAAAGCTCTTCGGCAGGAAAGCTGCGGCTTAACCGGAGTTTAATTGACGTAGTGTCGCAGATTCTGTGGTGCTTTCTTAGGGTGTGAAGGGCAGATATAAGCGTCCTCTCACAAGTCGTGATTTTATAGGTTTATGAAAAGAAAAACGGTACAGACGAAATATGATGTTCCTGTTCGCCGGGCATTCCGCTGGGCTTCTGAGCAAAAATTTTGTGAAGCAGAGCTTCACGAAATTTTTAGAATCCCAGCTCCATGGCTCACGAAGGAAATCATATTTGTCTGCACCGTTTTTCTTTCATTTACGTTACGAATGACTTGTGAAAGGACGCTTATATTTGCCCAATTTACGCTGTGAATCGCACCACAGAATCTGCAATTTACGTTATGGAACTCTGGGTTTATAATGATTTTTTTGCAGAACGTATGTTCTATAATAGAGCGGATAGATTTAATTTCAGGTTTACTTTGTAAGAACCTTCTTGCAATATTTATGTGCACCACAATGCGGACATACTAATTTTCGCTTTGTAATTGTATGCGGTCCCATAATATATGACTTCATATCTGGAACAAATCTATTATGACATTCGGGACATTCAAAGGCTCCTGCTTCTCTGTCAAGGACACAGGCAATTGCAACCCCTCCAACTATCACAACAAGCCCTATTCCTATAAGAAGAACTCTAATCCAGTTCTCCATCTCCAGCATTCCAGACAATATAAATAATGGAACTGCCGCTATAATTGTAAGTCCTGCAATCATTGCTGACAGGACAATTTTCTTTTTACTTTCCTGAGTTTCTCTGACTAAATTCACCATATTTTCCTCCGCTTTCTTCAGATACTCTTCTTCCGATACTCTTTCACCAGATAGTAGTTCATTAACTGTTATCTCCAGTTCATTACATAATGGCAACAGCAATGATACTTCTGGAAAACCATTTCCTCTCTCCCATTTTGAAATTGTTTTATCACTGATTGCTAATTTTTCTGAAAGCTGTTTTTGCGTATATCCTTTTCGTTTTCTTTCATCAGCAATAAATTTACCAATCTTGATTTGATCCATCCGTTTTCCTCCTTTCTGGTCTGATTATCCTATGATTTGATCATCAATCACACCCACGCGGCGTAGAATATGGTGAATTTATGCGGTTTCTACGCTCCGTAGAGTGAAATTGGAAAATCAGGGCAAAAAAATCTGATAACACATTATAGCACAAAGTGAATTAGAATGAAGTGGAATTGCAGATGTGGTTATGGTATTATTTTACTATTGACGAATCGAATTTTAAGGAGGTTTATTATGGACAGACCAATAACAACGTTATTTATGCTTATGTCTTTAGATGGAAAGATAAGTCCCGGTGCATCAGATGCTTTAGATGTAGATAAGGATTTTCCAAAGATAGACGGGTTAAAAGAGGGGCTGCCTCAATATTATGAAATCGAGCAGACAACCGACCTTTGGTCTTTTAATACAGGACGCGTGCAGGAAAAGATGGGCGTAAACCAAAAGCCCTATCCCGATAAGACTCCCGTCTCATTTGTCTTATTGGATAACAACCATTTGACCGAACATGGCGTAACATATTTCTGCAAGAAATCACAGGTGTTTGTGCTGATTACATCCAATAAAGATCATCCTGCTTATAACATTAAGGAAAATAATCTCCATATCATTTTTCAGGAAAAACTGTCGCTGAAAGATGCTCTTCATGAATTAAAATCATCGTATGGATGCAACAAATTAACAATCCAAAGCGGTGGAACGGTAAACGGATTATTCCTTCGTGCGAAGTTGTTTGATTATATCGATGTCGTTGTGGCTCCGGTGCTGATCGGCGGTAAAGAAACCGCTTCCTTAATAGATGGCAGTTCCATTCTTTCAGAAAATGAATTATCTGAGCTGGGTGTCCTAAAACTCATTGATTGCACAGTTTTAAATGACTCATATATCAGAGTTCGATATCAAGTGATCAACTGATAATGCCAGTTTACCTGAACACCGGTTACTACGAGTTTCATAACGTAAATTACAGATGTGGTTATGGTAGAATTTTGGTATTAACGAATTTAGCAAAGCGGAGTTGAACAAAGGAGTTGAAATGACATGAAAAAGAAAATGATTATATTACTATCTGCAATGGTAATCTGTTTGATTGGCATTATTGTGTGGTATAATGTTTCTCTTAACTTGACGGATTTAGTTCCTGATGAAGTCATGGAAATTGTTGTTTTTAATGGCAATAGCGGAGAAACAACACATATTACTGATGAACAGCAGATTCAGCATATTATACAAAATTTGAATGATGTCACAGTGAAAAAGTGGAAACCGTCTGTTGGATATACGGGATATAGTTTCAAAATAACCATTTATTTATCTGACGGAAACGAGGCAGATGGATGGAATAATTTTATTATTAATTCAGCGGATACAATTAGAAAAGATCCGTTTTTTTATTCTGTTGTAACAGGAAAGATTGATTACAATTATATTAAAAGTATTGTAAAATAATCAACTTCCAGTTTAACTTATGAACTGCCGCTCGTAACAAGGATTGACGGATTACAAGGTATTAAGCACCTTGAATCGCAGATTTTGTGGTGCGATTCACAGCGCTGATTGGGCATGTATAAGAGTTCTTTTACAAGTCATTCACAGCGTAAATGAAAAGAAAAATTGTACAGACAAATATTATTTTCTTTGTGAGCTATGGAGATGGGATTCTAACAATCATGGAAGCCTTTGCTGAACATGATTGTTGTTCAGAAGCCCATCGTAATGCCCGGCGAACAGAAACATAATATTTCGTTTATACCATTTTTCTTTTTCATTACATATAAATTTGCCTTGTGAGAGGGCGCTTATATCTGCCCCTCACAACCCATAAAAGCACCGCAGAATCTTGCGACACTACGTCCGTTAAACTCCGGTATATTTCGATTTATTTTGCCAGCAGCATCATGATTTTATTGCTGCGCTCCACGAATTTTGTCATCTCATCTACAGATAACGGATGGTTGGAGAGCACAGCCAGATCGTATAACTGCTCGCAGAACATCGGAACGTTCTCGGAATCTTTGTGCTCGAAAATGTATTTTACAAGTTCGTTGTTAGCATTTAAAGTAAGTGTCTGGTCAGCAGCAAACATATTCATGTCCATGCCGCCCATACCGTTCATGGCATACATCTTCATCATATCCTGCATACGACGTCCTTCTTCGGAAAGTGTGATGATAGAAGAGATGTTCTCATTTTTCAGCTTCTCCACTTTCACAGTGAGTTTATCGTTGTTCAGAGCTTTTTTGAATACTTCTGTCAAAGCATCTGTCTCAGCTTTCAGATCTTCTGCAGAAGTCTCATCCTTTAAGGATTCTGTCACATCCGCATCAATACGCATGAATTTGTATTTTTCATTGCGCTGCTCTAACTGTGTGATGAAAGAGGTATCAATGTTGTGATCTAAGATCACTGCCTGCATGTTCTGTTCTTTGAAGAGCTTAATGTACTGACCCTGCTGGACTTTATCGGTAACATAGTAGATAACTTTACGTTCATCCTTTTCGCTGTCAGCAGAAGTGTCGCTGCCATCAGCAGTATTATCAGATGCAGCAGCATCGCCAGTGTTTGCAATTGGATTACCATCTTTGTCTAATACCTCCGCATCGTCTTTCTTTTCTTCTTCCTTCACTAATAATTCAGGAAGAGTCAGATACTTGTCATCTAAGTTTTTGAACAGGATGTAGTCGTTCATCTTGTCACAGAACTTTGTATCCTTTAAGCAGCCAAATTTGATAAATGGGCTGATGTCATCCCAGTATTTCTCATAGCTTTCCTTTTCGGTCTTGCACATGCCGATGAGTTTGTCCGCAACTTTCTTGGTGATATATTCGGAGATCTTCTTTACAAATCCATCGTTCTGTAAAGCGGAACGGGATACGTTCAGTGGAAGATCCGGGCAGTCAATCACACCTTTTAATAACATTAAAAATTCAGGAATGACTTCTTTGATGTTATCTGCGATGAACACCTGATTGTTATATAATTTAATGGTTCCCTCAATAGAATCGTATTCTGTATTGATCTTCGGGAAGTATAAAATTCCTTTTAAGTTGAACGGATAGTCCATGTTCAGGTGGATCCAGAACAGAGGCTCTTTGTAGTCTAAGAATACTTTGCGGTAAAATTCCTTGTATTCTTCGTCTGTGCAGTCTTTTGGATTCTTTGCCCACAATGGGTTGGTATCGTTCAATGGAACCGGACGTTTTACAATTTTTAATTTTTCTTTTGCAGGGGAAACTTCAACGACTTCTTTTTCACCGTTTTCATTTTCTTTTTCCTCTGTTTTTGCTTCCTCGTGGATTTCTTCCACAACGGTATCAGTATCTAACTTATCTGCTGCATCGATGGTTTCATATTCTGTCTCAGCATTTGCCTTAGATAAGAAGATTGGGGTTGGCATGAAAGAGCAGTACTTCTCGATGACTTCTCTTGCACGGTATTCGTTTGCAAATTCGAGACAGTCTTCATTCAGGTATAAAGTGATCTCAGTACCGACACCTTCTTTTGTGCCGTCTGTCATATCGAATTCTGTGCCTCCGTCACATGCCCAGTGGACAGGTGTGGCATCTTTTTTATAAGATAAAGTATCGATCGTCACCTGATCCGCTACCATGAATGCAGAGTAGAAACCAAGTCCGAAATGACCGATGATCTGATCGTCGTTTGCCTTGTCTTTGTATTTTTCGATGAAATCAGTAGCACCGGAAAATGCAATCTGGTTGATATATTCCTCTACTTCATCAGCTGTCATACCAAGACCATTATCAATGAATTTTAACGTTTTTTCGTCCGGGTTTACAATAACCTGAATCTGTGGTTTGTAATCAGCAGGTAATTCGTACTCGCCCATCATATCCAGTTTTTTTAATTTTGTGATGGCGTCGCAGCCATTACTGATCAATTCACGATAGAAGATATCGTGATCGGAATATAACCATTTCTTGATGATCGGGAAAAGGTTATCACTGTTGATTGAAAGATTTCCATGTTTCTCAGCCATAATATAACACTCCTTTTTCTATCCATAAGTAAAACTAATTATTTTATGTTCTATTATAAAATGCACTTATCAAATATATGAATCATTGCATTTCAACTTATATCTAGGATTTTATAACCCTTGTCTGCAAAAGTCAATAGAAAATTAGCACTCTTTTTAAATGAGTGCTAACAATGAACGGGCGAAAGCAGAAAAATAAGGTGTTTACAGAATATATAAAAACTTTATAAACTTAATTGAAGTTCATGGTATAATAACCACAAGAGAACGGAGGATAACATGATAGTTTTAAAAGCGGATAAAGAATTGAATTTAACTTTTCAGAAATTGATCAAAATGATGGATGCGCCGGTGGAGTGGAACGGCATGTTTTTTGTGGTCGGAGATTATCTGATCCTGCAGGGCAGTGTGCGTTCACTTTTTTTCAACTTTGACACGAAGCTTGTGGTGACGAATATTATCGAGCTGAAGGCAGAGGAGCAGATGATCGCTGCCGTGGAGCAGCACCCAAATGTGCGGGATATTTTGAATATGGTGCTTTATGCGTTTGGAAAGTGGGGACATATCAAAGGACTCCGTGTGGATAAAGATTATGTGCAGCTGAACCGGTTATTTGCACAGATCCTCGGGGAATTTCAGGTGGAATCGCAGTATGGACCGGAACACTTCCGCTTCTATAAAAATAAAATCCGTCTGACCTATGAGGACGTGATCGAGGCAGTGCTGTCAGATGAACCCGAGGAGGTTTTACTGCCGGAGGAAGAGGAGCCGCAGGGATTGTGGCATAAGCTGGTCTGGAAAAAGGCGGCGAGCAGTTTTTTGATGCGGGATACCACGCTTGCAGAGCGGAGCCGAAACCGGATCGGAAATAACTTTTATCTGGCCGGATATCTGTGCCCGAAGTGTGGAAGCCAGCTTTACATGGCAGTTTACCCGGAAGGCAGGGAATTTCAGATTGAGACAGAAGAGGGGGCAGTCCGCATTGCCCGCGTTTACAGTTGTAAAAAGTGCTGTTGCATGTATACGCCAAGACCAAAGCGTCTGTTGGTGGATGGGGATGTATACAAAATGGACTTTGAGCGGGATGAGGCTGCCTATGAGGATTATCAGGAACTTTTGGGACGTACTGCCGGACGGAATGTGAATACAAAATACAATGAGTATGTGGACAAAAAAATGGCAATGGAGATGGAACGTGCAGACGCATCTTCGTTACAGGATGAGGAACAGGAAATTACAGAACTGATCGAGCATCTGCCGGAAGTGTCAGAGCAGGAAATGTTTCACACTCTGCGGAAAATGGAAGAAGGATTTTATTCGGACGAGGGTGTAAGACGTTTGGAGCAAGCAATCCGCGGCGAGGATGAGATGGAAACAGATGCGGATTGCGACGCAGATGATGAGAAGGAAGCAGATACGGAAAGAGCCGCGGAAGATGAGCCGGATACAGAATTGGAACGTAATGCAGAAGAATCAGGCAAAACGAAAAAAAATGTAGACAAATCGGATGGAAACTCTGAGAGAACATTTGGAAAGCCGGGAAGAGATTCGGAGAAACCGAGGGAAAACGCACCTGTAACTGCGGGAAAATCAAGTGGAATATCTCATGCAAATCTGGAAGAAGCAAAAGAAAATGCCACAACAACTGTGGAAAAACTAAGAGAAGATTCCTCTGCAATTACAGGAAAAGCAAGAGAAAAAACGCAGGAAAATAAGGGCGCAGTGTGGGAAAACAACCAAAACAGTAAGGAAAATCCACGGCAGAGCACAGAAAAGGTTATAGACAAAACACAGAAAAAAACGGTAGAGAAAACCAACGGTACGTCAGTAGAGGAAACGCAATCTGCAAAAGAAAAAACAGGGCGTGCAAGAAATGCAGAGCAGATATTTGAGAGGAGCCCGCAAAAGAAGACAGAATCGGTTGAAAATACAAAATCATCAGAAAATGCGTCAACAACAGGAAGGAAGAATCCATCCGGAAATATAATACCGGCAGACAGCAGAATTCCATCAAAATACGGCTCATCAGTAGACAGTGGAAACGCATCAAAGTATGCCGCATCAACAGGCAGTGCAGACACATCCACAAATGCTGAGAGAGACAGACAGGCCCGCCAGGAGGAATTGAAGCGTCTGACGCAGGTGCAGCGGCTTGTCAACCAGCCGGGAAGAAAAACAAGAGAGGAACTGGTTTCTCTGCTGGATGACATAAAAAAAGAAAGCATCAGTCCGGATATTGTCAGACCGTACACGGAACAAGTGGAGAACAGGATTCGTGCTATGGATGAGAAAAAAATAAAGGAAATCTGCGGAGATGTCGGCAGGATGGATTTTGAGGATGCCAGCGAAGCAGCAAAGCAGTTAGAGGATGGCGATTTCCTTCCTCAGTTGAAATTTGATGCATTAAAAGAACTGGAGCAGCGCATGTCCAAGATTAAAACGGATGAGTGCGAGCTTTTAGTCAGCAAATTGCTGAATGCATTTGACGAAGCCGGTGTGACAGAGTCGAAACGGTGTCATTTTTATCCGGCAAAAAGAGTGTGGCAGAAGCAGGCGGAACCGGAGGAGACAGCTGTCTTTGAGGGAGCAGTGGATAATTTTGCAAACGGAATCGGAAAGTTTGAGTATCCGGTGCTTCTGGTAGACAAATCAAAGGATGAGTCAGGAAAAGAAGGAGTCCTTCTGACACCGGAGAACCTTTACTACAGCGCATGGATGACTTCCTATTACATTCCGGTGATGGAGATTGAGTCTATCCAGGCTGTTACAGGACTATTAAACCGGGGCATTTATGTGTATCAGAAGAATGGAAGTAAGACAAAACTTCCGCTGGCAGTGGAGCATGAAGAGATGGAAAAATTTGCAAAGGTGCTAGAAGATTTTGTGCGCTATCTGCAGGAAAAACCATTTTCCAGAAAAGAATCTTATCTTGCAAAGGAAAAACACGATACGATTTGCTGTTACCGTTGCGGTTACATCTATAAGGGCGTTGGTGTGTGTCCTCGCTGTGGTTATAAACAAAATGAATAGGACAACGTCTGGCTTCGTATACATAAAAAGAGAAGATATGCGGAGCAGAAAATGAAAGCATTCTTATTAAAATACCGTTCCAGCCTGCTGCTTTTTGCAGTGATGTTTTTATTCGGCTGGGGAAGCGCAGCCGTCGTGGCAAAGTGGCAGTCTGACAGGGAAACAGAGGAGACGATGCACATCGAGGCGGCAGTCGATAACTGGGGACTTGGCTTTGGCGAGTCTGGAAAGGAACTGCAGCCGACCGGAAATGCCACGGCGGATGAGTTAAAGCAGTATGATACCTATTATATAGGAAGTAAAGAGGAAAAGGTGATCTATCTCACATTTGACTGCGGCTATGAGAATGGCAATACAGGAGCAATTCTGGATGCACTCAAAAAACACAATGCACCGGGAACTTTTTTTGTCGTGGGACATTTTTTGGAGAGTGCGCCGGAATTGGTCAAACGGATGGTTACAGAGGGACACACGGTGGGAAATCACACCTATCATCATCCGGATATGTCGGCAATCTCGGACAAAGAGTCGTTTCAGAAAGAGCTCGATGCAGTCAGCAGTTTGTTTCAGGAAGTGACCGGACAGGAGATGACAAAGTATTACAGACCACCGCAGGGCAAATACAGTACAGAGAATCTTGCGATGGCAAAAGAATTGGGGTATAAGACCTTTTTCTGGAGCCTCGCCTATGTGGACTGGAATGCGGATGCACAGCCGACAGAGGAGGAGGCTTATGGAAAACTGATCGGACGCATCCATCCGGGCGCAATTGTATTGTTACATAATACATCATCCACCAATGGTAAAATTTTAGATGAGCTGCTCACAAGATGGGAGGACATGGGATATACCTTCCAGCCGCTGTCGCATTTATGGAGTGATGAGAAAACAAACTGACGAAAAATTTCTGAAAATGCCCGAATTTGTTTGCTTTTGGCAGAAAGAGTATTATAATAAAAATAGATTGTTACATTTCGAGAAGATGTCAGAAAAACCAGAGAGGAGATTTGATATGAAAACAAAGAAAAAGCGGATTGCGCAGGAAATCCAGAGCCGTATTCTTACCATTGTGATTGCGATTTTTATGGTGGTTGCGGTTGTGGTCGCAGTTATGGTTGGAAATGTCAGCTTAAGTGCACAGAAGAATGATCTGGAGATGCAGTCGAAGGCAGCATCTTACCAGCTTGAAATCTTTTTTCAGGAGTATATGACCATTGTGGAGCAGATGGCGCTTGACAAAGATGTGCGGACACTGCTTACTGAGACAAAAGCAGGAGATAAGATCACAGAGTCGGCAGACTATCAGACGGTATTTCACGAGATGGAAAAAATTGCAGCAGCAGACAGTGATAACATTCAGGCAGTCTGGCTTGGAGATATTGATGCTAATGTGGCGACACAGTCAGACGGGTTTACAAGTGACAGCAGCTTTGAAATCACAGAGCGTACCTGGTATCGTGCAGTGGAGACGAACAGTACGATCCTGACAAGTGCTTATGTGGAGGCGAGTACCGGAAATCTGATCTTAAGTGCAGCAACTCCGGTTTATGATGAAAATGGCAAGAATATCATTGGTGTTGCAGGAGCGGATATCGCACTTGAGCATATTGATGAACTGCTTTCGGCTTATAAGATTGGAAACAATGGATTTGTTATTTTAGTAACATCGGATGGAACCATTATTTATCATCCTAATTCAGATAACCAGTTGAAAAATCTTTCCGAGCTGAACGTTTCGGATTCCGTGATGAAAGCAATTCAGAGTCAGAACGGAACATCTGTGAAGTATAAAGCAGATGGAAGCAGCAAGTATGGATATGTCGGAAGAATCGGAACGACCGATTATTATACGTTAAGCTGTATGCCTTCCAGCGAATATTTAGCAAGCCTGATCCAGTGTATCATTATTGTACTGCTGCTTGTAATTGTTGGAGCTGTCATTATCATTATGGCAATCAGACGTCTGGCAGGCAATATCACAAAACCGATCGTTGCATTAAATGAGGTGGCACAGGAACTGGCAGAGGGTAATCTGGATGTATCGCTCGACGTTTCTTCGGAGAATGAGATTGGAGAACTTGCAGATTCCATCCAGAAGACCGTAGACCGGTTAAAAGAATACATTAATTATATTGATGAGATTGCGTATGTCCTGAACCGTTTATCCGATGGAAAACTGAAATTTACATTAAAATACGATTATGCAGGTGATTTTGCAAAAGTAAAAGATGGAATGATGCATATCTCAGAATCATTACAGGGAATGATCGAGAATATCATCAACAGTTCCGCACAGGTTTCGGCTGGTGCAGATGATCTTTCGAGAGCAGCCCAGAATATTGCTGAGGGTGCAAGCACACAGGCAGCTTCTGTGGAAGAACTTGTCGCAACTTCAGTTTCTGTATCTGAGCAGGTAAAAGAGAATACAGACGATGCATTAAAATCAGCAGATGAGACTGCTCGTGTCACAAAGATGATGCAGGACAGCAGAACACAGATGGATCAGATGACAGAGGCAATGAACAAGATTACCGAGACATCAAACGAAGTTGTCAGCATCATCAAGACAATTGAAGATATTGCAGACCAGACGAATCTGTTGGCACTGAATGCTTCGATTGAGGCGGCAAGAGCCGGTGAAGCCGGTAAGGGATTTGCAGTGGTTGCTTCTGAGATTGGATCGCTTGCAGAAGGAAGTTCCAAGGCTGCAAATAATACGAAAGACCTCATTGGAGTATCCATTCAGGAGATTGAGCGTGGAACAGAACTTGCAGCGAATGTGGTTGTCTCCATGCAGGAAGTATTGGATGCGATTGAAAATGTGAATGGTATGATAGGGAAGAGTGCAGAGAATAACCAGACGCAGAATCAAAACATTGAGCAGATCAAACTTGGTATCGAAGAAATCTCCAAGGCAGTGGAAGACAATTCTGCATCTGCAGAGGAGACTTCCGCAACATCAGAGGAGCTGGCTGCACAGGCTGCAACACTCGAAGCTCTTGTCAAGCATTTTGACCTTGAGGATGACGGCAGCAACGATGCAACAAGATAGAAAAATCCCACCGGCAGATATGATTTCCTTCGTGAGCGAAGCGAACAGGAACATCCTATCTGCCGGTGGGATTTTGCTGTCGCCCAATACCTTTTGGCGGGCTCATCAATCTTTTTGCATACGAAACCTAGACACTGCAAATGTGAATTGTTATAATAAGAGATACGGAAAAAAGAAGGTAGTGAAGAACACTGCCAAAATGCAGGATTCATAAAGATGGAGCAGACATGAACAGGATAGCAATTGTGGAAGACGATCAGGGTTATCGTGACACACTTTTTACTTATATAAAACAATATGAACAAGAACGTGATACAGCATTTGAGGCGACACCTTTTGAGAAAGCGGATGATTTTCTGGCAGTTTATAACGGAGATTATGACATTATCCTGATGGACATTGAGATGCCTGGAACAAACGGCATGGATGCAGCAGAGCAGATCCGTAAAAAGGATGCCCAGGTAGTCATCATGTTTATCACGAACATGGCGCACTATGCGATCAAAGGATATGAAGTGGGCGCACTGGACTTTGTCTTAAAGCCGATCCAGTACCTGAATTTTGCCAATAAGATGGATCGTGCCATGCAGCTGGTGGAGAACCGCGGAAGCAGACCGGTGATGATCCAGACGGGAACCGGCGTCAAAAAGATTGATTCCAGAGACATTTTTTATGTGGAGATCCAGAATCATGTGTTGCGCTATCACACAAAACAGGGCAATTTTGAGGTGCGCGGAAGCTTGAAAAATGTGGAAGAGGAGCTTCCAAAGGGGCTGTTTGCAAAATGTAGCAACTGGTGTCTGGTAGGTCTGACACATGTTGCAGAGATTAAGGATGACACAGTGATCGTAGAGGGAGATGAACTGCAGATCAGCCGCCGCAGTAAGAAAAACTTTATGACGGCACTCATCCGCAGTGTAGGGAGAAGTTAAGAATGGTTCGTGATTTTGGTATCATGTTTTTTCAGGATTTTTTATTGCTGGTATGTGTGTATCTGTTTCTCATGCCATTGCATGTCATGGAAAAGAAAAAAATAAAAAACGGTCTGATACTTTGTGGGGCTTGGTGTGTCATGCTTGCAGCAAGACTGCTCATTCCGGCAATCGGGGAACATCTGATCGCAGAGTTTTTCATGCGTTTTGTGATCACGATGATTGCTGTTGGACTGATCAGCAAAAAAATAAGCTGGGAAATGATTTATTGTACGGTCTGGCCGCTCATTGTATATCATTGTATCAATATTATCTGGAACAGTTTACATCGCGTTTCTGCCATTGAGCAGCAGCCGCGGGTGCTGCAATATCTCTTTTCTCTCCTGTTTTTTGCGGCAATGTATCTGCTTTTGTCCATCACACTGTTTCGCTGGCTTCCAAGAAATGGATTTTACCAGGCAGGACCAAGAAGAACACTCTCAGCAGCAGCAGTGCTTTTCTTATCCTTGTTCTCTTACTACAATTTTTATCAGAACCGTGGAGAATCCAATCTTGCAGTTCTGGTTCAGCTATACTGTGTGACCTTTTTGTATCTGCAGGCAGAGCTTTTCAAAAAAAGCGAAGTAAAGCAGGAGTATGCGCTGATGGAGCGCATGTGGTACCAGCAGAAGAAGCAGTACGAGATCGCAAAAGACCAGATGCAGGTGATCGACCGCAAATGTCACGACCTGAAATATCAGGTGGCAGCAATGCGGCATATTGAAAACCCGGCAGAGCGGGAGAAAAATTTAAAAGAACTGGAGCAGTCTATCCGTATTTACGACTCTATCGTAAAAACAGGAAATGAGATTCTGGATACATTGCTCTCAGAGAAAAGTCTGATCTGTGAGGCAAGAGATATCACCATACACTGTGTGATCGATGGAAAGAAGCTGTTCTTCATGGATTCCATTGATATTTATGCACTGTTTGGGAATGCCATCGATAATGCCATCGAATGTGTGGAAAAGTTTTCAGAGAAAGAGATGAGGTTTATCGATATCTGTGTTGCAGAAAAGCAGCATTTTTTATATATCCGTTTTTCGAATCCAATCGAGCGGGCACCGGAGTATGAGGATGATCTGCCAAAGACCACGAAGAAAAACAAGCAGTATCACGGGATCGGGTTAAAGAGTATCCGGCACATTGCAGAGAAATACGGGGGGGATATCTCAGTATCCACAGAGATGAACTGTTTCAATCTGGAAGTGCTGCTCCCGGTGAAGTAAAAGAACAACCGTCTGTCTGAATTATACATATAGTTTGGATAGACGGTTTCGTATTTACAAAGGAACACCACTTACGTCACAAAAAGCACCGACTAAGTCAGGTTCGTTGAAAAATTAACGAATTTTATTTATTATTTATGTATTGAAATTGGAACAATATATAAAAATAGCCTGAAACGATACAAAGTGACAGGCACCATAAATAATAAAAAGGATGTGTTATATGCGACGAATTCAAAATCTGATGGAGCAGTGGCTTTTCATTGGACCTGACAACAGACAAGAGCAGGTGAACTTGCCACATACATGGAATGCAAAAGACGGACAGGACGGAGGAAATGATTACTACAGAGGAACCTGCCACTATGAGAAAACATTTGAAAAACCGGAATTTGATCCGGAGGCAGAGGAAGTATATCTGGAGTTTCTTGGTGTAAATGCAAGCAGTGATGTGACTGTGAACGGAAAAGAACTTGCACATCATGATGGCGGATATTCCACATTCCGCATCAATATCACAGAGGTTTTAGAAGACCGGAATAAACTGGAAGTGACCGTGGACAACTCCGTCAATGGAAAAGTATATCCGCAGAAAGCCGATTTTACGTTCTATGGCGGAATTTACCGCGATGTCCGTTTCCTGATCGTGTCAAAAGAGCATTTTGACTTAGATTACCTCGGAAGTAACGGAATTAAGATCACACCGGAAGTAAAAGAGAACGAAGCGAATGTTCATATCGAAACATTTACCAATACAGAGGAAGCACAGGTAAACGTTCAGATCAAAGATCAGGACGGAAAAGTAGTTGCAGAAGGGAACGGATGTGACGTAAATCTTAATATCCAGAATCCAATCCGCTGGCATGGAAGAAAAAATCCATACCTTTATACGGCAGTTGCAACGCTGACCGTAAATGGGGAAGTGAAGGATGAGATCACGAACCGTTTTGGTATCCGTACTTTTTCGGTAGATCCAAAGAAGGGATTTTTCTTAAACGGAGAGCATTATCCACTTCACGGAGTTTCCAGACATCAGGATTTTAAAGCATTAGGAAATGCGATTTCAACAAAAAACCATGATGAAGATATGGATATGATCTGCGAACTTGGGGCAAATACGATTCGTCTCGCACACTATCAGCATGACCAGTATTTTTATGATCTCTGTGATGAGAGAGGTATGGTCGTATGGGCAGAGATTCCATACATTTCGGAACATATGCCGGGCGGAAGAGAGAACACCATCAGCCAGATGAGAGAGCTGATCGTTCAGAATTACAATCATCCGTCAATTGTAGTATGGGGCGTATCCAATGAGATTACCATCAGTACAAAGGATAAAAAAGATATGTTGGACAATCATCATGTGTTAAATGATCTTTGCCACAAGATGGACCCGACAAGACTGACAACGTTAGCATGTTATGCAATGTGCGGACCATTTAACCGTTCTGCACACATCACAGATCTGGTTGGATGGAATTTATATCTGGGATGGTATGTACCGGGATTTTTCTTAAATGATCTGTTCTTAAGATTTTTCCACCTTGTATTCCCGAACCGCCCGATCGGTTATTCCGAGTATGGCGCGGAAGGTATGCCAAACCTTCACAGCAGAAGACCGAGACGTGGAGACCATACTGAGGAATATCAGGCAAAATATCATGAGTATATGATCAAATGTTTCGAGCGTCATCCATTTATGTGGAGCACTTATGTGTGGAATATGTTTGATTTTGCGGCAGATGCTAGAAATCAGGGCGGCGAGCCGGGCATGAACCATAAGGGACTTGTGACATTTGACCGCAAGACAAAGAAAGACAGTTTCTTCTTATATAAAGCATATTGGAGTGACGAACCATTTGTACATCTGTGTGGATCACGCCGCAGTGACCGTTCTGAGGAGACAACGACCATTAAAGTTTACACAAACCAGCCGGTCGTATCCTTATACAATAACGGAGAGCTGATCGAGCAGAAGAGCGGAAATCATATTTTTACCTTCCAGCTTCCTATGGAAAAAGAGAATAAGATCGAAGCTGTAGCCGGAAGTGTGAAGGATGCGATGGTACTTCATCACACAGAAAAAGAGAATCCGGATTATAAGCTGAAAAAAGAAGCGAAAAAGAGTGAAAACTGGGTATAGATTTTAGCAGGATATTCCAAAGGAGAAGAAATAATGAGTAATCAAAAAGAAAAAACCACTGCACAGGCAGCCGGAATGAACCGGGCAAAACCGTATCAGCTTGTGCTGTTCCCGATGAACAATGGTGCGACAAATGTTTATTATATTCTTACCATGAATTTTATCGCATATTATGCAAACGGAGTGTTAGGACTTGCGCTTATGTTTGCAACGACAATGGTAACCGTTATGCGTCTTTTTGATGCCGTGACGGATCCAATCATCGGAGCTTTGATCGACCGGACAAATTCAAAATTCGGTAAATTCCGTCCATACATGGTAATCGGAAATGTGATCATGATCGTTTCTTCCATTTTACTGTATTTTGGAACGAGGATCATCGCACCGGACATGCAGTGGCTGCGCTATGCATGTTTTGTGTTATTTTATGCATTATATGTTATCGGATACACATTCCAGACAGCCTGTACCCGTTCCGGACAGACTTGTCTGACAAACGATCCGAAACAGCGCCCGATGTTTACTATTTTTAATACGATCGCCAGCCTGATCGGTATGGGACTTGTACAGTTTCTGGCACCGATCTTAGGTGACCGTCTTGGCGGCTATAACAGCGCAAACTTTTTTGATTTTATGATCCCGCTTGCCATCGTGGTATCTGCAGTGCTGACACTTCTTGCAGTGATCGGTATCTGGGAGAAAGACAGACCGGAATTTTTCGGTGTTGGCAATAAACAGGAAAAAGTAAAATTAAAAGAATATGTTGCTATTTTAAAAGCAAACAAAGAGCTGCAGCGTCTTATGGTCGCAGGAGCGGGATGTAAGCTTGCTTTCTCCATCGCAACGAATATGACAGTACTCTGTATGCTTTACGGAGCAATGATGGGAGACTACGGCGGACTGTATCTTCCAATGATGATCGTTGGATATATTTTCTCTGTTCCGTTCTTCCTTTTGACGGTAAAGACATCACAGAAGCATGGACAGAAAGCTTCACTGGTGCGCTATACAATGCTTGCACTGGTCATGTACATTGGAGTTTTAGTGTTGTTGTTGTTATGGAATCAGGGGGTTCCGGCATTTAACTTAAGCCTGAGATCCATCAATGTATACACGGTGTTATTTGTGTTATTCTTTGGTATCGGTTATGGTGCATATTATGCAACAGCAGATATGCCGATTCCGATGGTTGCAGACTGTTCCGATTATGAGACATACCGTTCCGGACAGTATGTGCCGGGAATTATGGGAACATTATTCTCACTTGTAGATAAATTAGTAAGTTCTCTTGGATCTACCATCGTTGGTGCAGCAGTTGCAATGATCGGTATCCAGACATTACCGGACAGCAAGACACCATATTCTTCCGGAATGCATGGAGTTGTTCTGATCCTGTTCTGTATCGTTCCGATGATCGCATGGCTTGCAACACTCTGGGCCATGAAGGGCTACACTTTAACAGGAGCCAGAATGAAAGAGATCCAGGCTGTCAATGCTGTGAGAAAACACGCGGTAAGTGAGGGAATGTCACTGGAAGAAGCCATGGAAAAATGGAAAACTTATGAGGATGTGCCGGAAGAATTCAAATGACCACTTACGTCATAAAAAGAACCGACTAGGGCGGGTTTGTTGATTTTTTAACAAAATTTTAATAAAATGAAAACACAAAGTAAACAAAGTTCGTCAAAATGACGGAATTTGAAAAAAGAAATGGAGAAAAATTATGGGAGAGAACAAAAAAGAAGTGAAAGCCCGCAAGAAGGCTTTCCGTAAAGCAAAACACAGAGCGATCCGTCCATGGAAAGGATTATCGATCGTATGTGCGATTCTGGCAGTGATCTTCGTGCCGCTGTACAGCTTATTAAACGTTTTTGATAATTCACTGGCCATTTTCGTCGGAGGAACATTCTGGAAATTAAAGAATGAGGATCAAAGCGCACAGTACTTTACCTCTGACTTTGAGTCTACAGAAGATATGGTTGACTATGGATTACAGCTTGTTCAGCAGGTGGAGGCAGAGGGTGCAGCGCTTCTTATGAATGAGAACAATGCACTTCCTTTAGCAGAAGGTGCCAATGTCAGTCTGTTTTCCAATTCATCTGTAAACCTTGTTTATGGTGGTACAGGATCCGGTAACATTGATGCTTCCACAGCAGATACATTAAAAACTGCAATGGAAAAAACAGGTTTCAATGTAAATGAAACACTCTGGAACTTCTATGAATCCGAAGAGATGGGAATGTACAAACGTGGAAATGGTGGTACAATCGCAACTGCAAGTGCCGTTGTAACAGAGGTTCCATGGAATGAGTACACAGACGAAGTGAAAGATTCTGTCACTTCTTATGGTGATGCAGCGATCGTTACATTATCCCGTGTAGGTGGTGAGGGTGCTGACCTTGCATACGGTGATGTCAATTATCTTGCATTAGATGACAATGAAAAAGAAATGCTTTCCAATGTGGCAGCAATGAAAGCAGACGGAACTGTTAGCAAAATTATCGTGCTGATCAACTCCGCAAACACCTTACAGTTAGATTTCTTAAAAGATAATATTTATAATGTAGATGCCTGTCTGTGGATCGGCGATGTCGGAATTACAGGTATCAATGCAGTGGCTGATATCCTTGCAGGTAACGTCAATCCATCCGGTAGCCTTGTGGATACTTACTGCTATGATAATTACTCTTCACCGGCCATGGCGAACTTCACGCCAATGATTTATGAAGGCTATACAGAAGAACTGATTCCTGAAAAAGCAAAAAGCTACATGGTATATCAGGAAGGTATCTACGTTGGATACAAATATTATGAGACACGTTATGAAGACACGGTTATGGGAACCGGAAATGCAGGAAGCTATGTATACAGTGATGATGTGGCATTCCCATTCGGTTATGGATTAAGCTATACAGATTTCGAGTACAGTGACATGACGGGCGTTTATGATGCTGCGACAGATTCTTATAACTTTAATGTGACAGTTACCAATACAGGTGATACTTATTCAGGAAAAGAGACCGTTCAGATTTACGCACAGTCTCCATATACAGAGTATGACAAAGAGAATTCTGTAGAGAAATCTGCAGTACAGTTATGCGGATTCGGCAAAACAGATATTTTAGCTCCGGGTGAGTCCCAGACATTAACGATCAATGTGGACAGGGCAGATATCGCATCTTATGATGCATACGGTGCAAAAACATATATCTTAGATGCAGGTGATTACTATTTTACAGCAGCAACAGATGCACACAATGCGGTAAACAACATTCTTGCAGCCAAAGGATTTACAGCTGAGAATGGAATGGATGCAGAAGGTAATGCAGAACTTACATTCCAGTGGACAAATGATACATTAGATACCACTACTTATGCAGTATCCAAGAGTGGTGCAGAGGTGACAAACCAGTTATCTGATTCCGATATGAACCTTTACGAAGGCGCCGGAGATAACTCCGTAACTTACCTTTCACGTAATGACTGGGAGGGAACATTCCCAACAGAATCTCCGGTATTTGCATTGACAGATACTATGATCGATGACCTGCAGGTAGTCCAGTATGATGCAGCAGATTATGATACGGTAGAGATGCCGACATTAGGAGCAAAAAATGGTCTTACTTTATACGATATGATCGGCAAAGATTATGACGATGCTGACTGGGATACTTTATTAGACCAGCTTACCTATGACGAGATGGTAACTTTAATTGGCGACTCCTTCCACTGGACAATGCCAATCAAATCGATCCAGGCTCCGGGTTCCCGTGATGAGAACGGACCACAGGGACTGACCGCTTCCTTATTCGGCAATACGGATAAAGAAAAACTGACAGCAACTGCATTTACATCTGAGGATGTGATGGCAGCAACTTTCAATACGGATATTATGACAGAAATTGGTAAAGTGATCGGTAATAACTGTCTGTCTGCAGGCGTTGCGATCCTTTACGGACCGGGTAACAATATCCACAGAACTCCTTATGGCGGACGTAACTTCGAGTACTACAGTGAAGATGGATTCCTTTCCGGAAAAATGAGTGCTTACGAAGTGGCAGCTATCCAGGAAAAAGGTGTTCATGTCGTAATGAAACACTTTGCATTAAACGATTGCGAGCAGGATCGTATCGGTCTTGGCGTATGGCTCTCTGAGCAGGCAGCGCGTGAAGTATATTTAAAAGCATTCCAGGATGTATTTGAAGAAGGAAATGCAAACGGAACCATGGTTGCTTACACACGCTGGGGATGTATCTGGTCCGGCGGTAACAAAGGATTGATGACCGGAATCATGAGAAATGAGTGGGGCAGCAATGGACTTACCATCACAGATAACGTTCTTAATCCATATGTCAATGGTCCGGACGGAGTGATGGCAGGTGGTGTTACAACCTATGATGCCATGATGCCGTATGTGACCAAAGAATTACCGGCATATAAAAATGATCCGGTTATGGTAACAGCAATGCGTGAGGCATGCCACCATGACCTGTATGTATTAGCAAACTCTGTTGCTATGAACGGTGTTGGTGAAAATACAACCATTAAATTTGTACAGCCAAAATTACTTGTGATCTTAAAGACAATTGCGACCATCGGTGTAGTAGGATTCATCCTCTCACTTGTGATGTTCATTCTGAAAAAACGCAAGTTCAAAAAGAGTGAAGAGTACACAAGCTATATGGCATGGAAAAAAGAGTTAAAACAGAATAAGCAGAATAAACAGTAAGAAATGATGCGGAAGAAGGCATTGCACAGCAAAATGTGTGATGTCTTCTTTTTTTCATGACCATACGTCTGAGGAGGTTTACATCTCACTGAAAATAGTGACTTAAAATAATGAAAAATTGTGCAGCCCTACAAAAGAAAATATTTTAGAAAAATATGTGAAAAAGTTATTGACAACTAACTATCGTTAGATTATACTAACCAACGTAGAAACGAAAAAGATTATCAATAGTCTTTGGAAAGATAAGGAAGAGGAAGATATGATGCCTTTAACAATGGTGAAAACAGGTGAAGAGAATACAATTAAAAAAGTTGGCGGAAAAGAAGAAACCAGAAGATTTTTAGAGAATCTCGGATTTGTAACCGGAGGCGTGGTTACGGTCGTATCTGAGATCGGTGGCAACATGATCGTGAATGTCAAGGATTCGAGGGTTGCGATCGGAAAAGACATGGCAAACAAGATCATGGTCTAGGTGTGCCAAGCTGTAAGCGATGGCAGGAGTGTTTCCTGTCTGCTGATAAATGAATGAAAAAATAAAAAGGAGCCGTTAGGAAATGACATTAAAAGAAACAGCTGTCGGACAGACAGTAAAAGTCAAAAAGTTAACTGGCGAGGGCCCGGTTAAGAGAAGGATCATGGATATGGGTATCACAAAAGGTGTGGATGTTTTTGTCAGAAAAGTAGCACCACTTGGCGACCCTATAGAGGTTACTGTGCGCGGATACGAGTTATCACTCCGCAAAGCAGATGCAGAGATGATTGAAGTAGAATAATTTTTTTTGTCTAAAGGTTAAACATAACTAACCTATAAAACAAAAATGTTATGAAAATGAGTAGTGCTGGCATACTTTTGCGGAATGCAGCATACGGATTCCAGACATGGAAACGGACTTACATAGAAGCAGAAAAAAGGAGAGTTGATCATGGCAGTTAAAATTGCACTCGCAGGAAATCCAAACTGCGGTAAAACAACATTATTTAACGCGCTGACAGGTTCCAACCAGTTTGTTGGTAACTGGCCGGGTGTTACGGTAGAAAAGAAAGAAGGAAAATTAAAAGGACATAAAGATGTCGTTATCATGGACTTACCGGGTATCTATTCTTTATCTCCATACACACTTGAGGAAGTAGTTGCAAGAAACTACCTCATCGCTGAGAGACCGGATGCGATCTTAAATATCGTCGACGGTACAAACATCGAGCGTAACCTTTACCTTTCCACACAGCTTATGGAATTAGGTATTCCGGTCATCATGGCAGTCAACATGATGGACGTTGTGGAGAAGAGCGGTGAGAAAATCCACACAGATAAATTAAGCAAAAAATTAGGCTGTGAAGTCGTTGAGATCTCCGCTTTAAAAGGAACCGGGATCAAAGAGGCAGCTGAGAAAGCAGTAAAGCTTGCAGAGAGCAGAAAAGCAGCAGTTGTAACCCATGAGTTCTCTAAAGAGGCTGAGGATATTATTGCAGAAGTAGAAGGCAAGTTAAAAGGAATGCCGGAAGAACAGAAGAGATTCTTTGCGATCAAATTACTGGAAAAAGATGATAAGATCAATGAAATGATGACAAACGTTCCAGATGTATCCGCAGAGATCAAAGAGATGGAAGACAAATTTGATGATGATACCGAGAGTGTTATCACAAATGAGAGATATGTATACATTTCTTCTATCATTGGTGAATGTGTGACAAAGAACAACAAAGAAAAACTGACAACATCTGATAAGATCGACCGCATCGTGACAAACAGATGGGCTGCGTTACCAATTTTTGCAGTAGTGATGTTCATTGTATATTATGTATCTGTTACAACCGTTGGAGCACTGCTGACAGACTGGACAAACGACACATTGTTTGGAGAATGGATCATTCCTGGAGCACAGAGCTTCTTTGAGGGAATCGGATGTGCAGAATGGCTGACAGGACTCATCGTAGATGGTGTGATCTCCGGTGTCGGTGCAGTTCTTGGTTTCGTACCACAGATGTTAGTATTATTTATTTTCCTTGCTTTCTTAGAGAGCTGCGGATATATGGCACGTGTTGCATTCATCATGGACCGTATCTTCCGTAAATTTGGTCTTTCCGGAAAATCCTTCATTCCGATGCTGATCGGCAGCGGATGTGGTGTTCCTGGTATTATGGCATCCCGTACCATCGAGAATGACCGTGACCGTAAAATGACCATTATGACAACAACTTTTGTTCCTTGTGGAGCAAAGCTTCCAATTATCGCCATGATCGCAGGTGCGTTCTTCGATAACTCCGGATGGGTCGCAACAAGCTGTTATTTCGTTGGTATCGCAGCGATCATCTGCTCCGGTATCATCTTAAAGAAAACAAAAATGTTTGCAGGTGATCCGGCACCATTCGTTATGGAGCTTCCGGCATATCACTGGCCAACCGTTGGCAATATTCTGAGAAGCATGTGGGAGAGAGGCTGGTCCTTCATCAAAAAAGCAGGTACGATCATTCTTTTATCTACCATCGTATTATGGTTCTTAATGAGCTTTGGATGGGAGAGCGGAAGCTTTGGAATGGTTGAGGAGTTAAATAATTCTATCCTTGCTTCTATCGGAAGCGCAATCGCATGGATCTTTGCACCACTTGGCTGGACAAAAGCAGGTGAAGGATGGAAAATGGCAGTTGCAGCGATCACTGGTTTGATTGCAAAAGAGAACGTTGTAGCAACTTTCGGTATGTTATATGGATTCGGAGAAGTAGCAGAAGATGGTGCTGAGATCTGGGGTAACCTTGCAGCAGCCATGACTCCGATCGCAGCTTATGGATTCCTGGTATTCAACTTACTGTGTGCACCATGCTTTGCAGCAATGGGAGCGATCAAACGTGAGATGAACAATGCAAAATGGTTCTGGTTTGCAATCGGATATCAGTGTGGACTCGCTTATGTGGTATCACTTTGCATCTACCAGATCGGTACATTAATTACAACTGGAACATTCGGAATCGGAACAGTTGTGGCATTCTTACTTGTGATCGGATTCCTGTACTTACTGTTCCGCCCATACAAAGAGAGCAGCTCTTTGAAGGTTGACGCAAAGAAAGTTGTAAGTGCAAAATAATAGTCATTTCAGGAAGAAGCCTCATACATAGAGGCTTCTCCTTAAAAAAAACAGAAAGGCGGTAGTATAATATGGGAACATTCGTTGTATTAGTTGTTTTGATATCCGTAGTTGCTCTGATCGTCAGAGGCATTGTCCGGGACAAAAAGAGTGGAAAATCTTCCTGCGGTGGGGACTGTTCACATTGCAGAGGCTGCCATTAGATATAGTGATAAACACAAATTTCAGGTGATTAAGAAGGGCATGGTTTAAGATGATTCAGCATACATCCGAACAGCAGAAGCAGGACGAAAATCAGCAGAAGTATGAGAAAACCCAGATGCAGCGTGAAATTGTGATTCAGCGGCTGAAAGAGCAGGGATGCAGGATCACAAAGCAGAGGATGGTGCTGCTCGACATCATACTGAATGAGAATTGCTCAAGCTGTAAAGAAATTTATTACAAAGCATCCAGGATCGATTCAAAAATCGGGACTGCGACCGTGTATCGCATGATCAATACCTTGGAGGAGATCGGTGCGATCAACAGAAGGAATATGTATAAGATAGACTGGTAAAATTCTTATAATTAAATAAAAATCATTATCGAAAGAGGCGGCATCGGGATTTCCGGTGCCGCCTCTTTTGGGACAGTTTCATTTGCAGGAAAACCGTCTTTTTTATGTAAAAAATGAAACATGGTCATGTCCTGACACGGTGGGATTTGCGGAACTGCTGTGGCGATTCATGAAAATTTTTCTGGAAGGACTGCGAAAAATAGCTGGTAGAGGAAAACCCGATACATCCGGCAATCTCTTCGATACTGTGATTGGTTGTGAGCAGCAGGTCACGCGCAGACGCAAGCCGAACTTCATTCAGGTAAGCGATGGGAGATTTCCCATACAGCTCTGCAAAACGGTGTGAAAGGTAATATTTTGAGAGGCTGCAGTTTTCGGCAAGCGAATCCAGAGAGATCATGCTCTGGTAATTGTGCTCGATAAAGCGTTTTACCTTGTGGCATTCATGGCTGCTGTTCTGCGCATCCACCACTTCATAGGATACATGGTCTTTCCGGCAGAAATATAAAATTAAAATATCAAGATAATGCTGGCAGATCTCTGCGTAGCGGTCCTGTTTGTTATGCATTTCCCGCAGGATATTTTCAAAACACTGGCGGATAAAAGGTGAGTTTGCAGAAGCCGGGACATGAATGTATTCCGGTTCTTTGTCGGTATTCAGTTTTAATCCTTCTACCCCGAGCACATAATAATCCAGTGGATTTTCCGGATCGGAAAACTCTGTGTGTGTTACCTGCGCACCGATCACGACAAGGCTGTTTGAGGAGACCGGAACAGATTCATTTTCGATCAGCATGCGTCCGGTGCCGTCTTTAATAAAGAAGATTTCCGTAAAATGATGGCTATGGGGAAACGAAGTCCAGTCATTTTCAAATTTGGATGCTGATATGGAAAGCAGGCGGAAATGGATTTCCGGCTGTACCTCATTATCCAGATTAAACTTTCGGTTACTCATGGAAAATACAGTCCTTTCATGTTATAATTGCAATGATTTCCTATTTATATAGGAACGGTGTTGTACTTAGTATACAATGAAAAAAGCAAAATAACAAGATTTTTAAAAATAAAGCAAGAATTATAAAATAAAGAGCAATATATAGATAGGAAAAAGAAAAAATATACGCTATAATAACAATTGCAAGAAGGAAAACACAAGAGTTTATAGTGAAAATTAACAAAAATGGGAGGTTACTATGAAGAAAAAAATTTTGTGTACAATGATGAGCATGGTAATGGCAGCATCTTTATTTGCGGGGTGCGGCACAGGAACAGGAACGGAGACTTCTGCATCAGATAACAGCAAAACAGAAGAAACAGGAACAGAGGCGGCAGAGCAGCCAACATCTGATAATCCATACGCAGCCTATGCGGGAACAACAATCAGTGTAGCCGCAATTGAGACAGGTTATGGTTCGCAAATGTGGCAGGAAGTGACAGATGCATTTACAGAAGAAACCGGAATTCAGGTAGAACTTACAACAGATAAAAAATTGGAGGATGTAATTGGACCATCCATGCAGGGAGGCGAATACCCGGATGTTATTCATCTGGCCACGGGACGTGAAGCTGCGTTAACGGAACAGTTTATTAAGGGAAATATGATTACTGACATTACAGATGTCTTATCTATGAAAGTTCCGGGAGAAGATAAACTTGTTTCAGAGAAGATTGCAGGAGGATTTACAGATACATCATTGACGAATCCTTATGGTGATGGAAAGACATATCTTGCACCAATGTTTTATTCCCCATGTGGTCTGTTTTATAATGCAGGTCTTTTAGAAGAAAAAGGATGGGATGTTCCAACAACCTGGGATGAAATGTGGGAACTTGGAGATAAAGCAAAAGAAGAGGGAATTTATTTATTTACATATCCGACAACAGGATATTTTGATGCATTTTTCTATGCATTAATGTATGCCGCAGGCGGATCTGAATTCTTTGATAAGGCCACAAATTATGAAGAAGGTATCTGGGAAACACCAGAAGCACAGACATGTTTTGATATTGTTGCAAAGTTAGCTGAGTACACAAATCCTATTACACCGGCACAGGCAAATGATCAGGATTTTACACAGAACCAGCAGTTAGTACTTGATAATAAGGCAATTTTCATGCCAAATGGAACCTGGATTGTCGGTGAAATGGCAGATGCTCCTCGTGCAGATGGATTTAAGTGGGGTATGACAGCTCTTCCGGCGGTAAAAGCGGGAGGAGACAGTTATAGTTATACATGGTTTGAACAGGCATGGATTCCTTCTGGTGCAGAACATCAGGATGCAGCAAAATTATTTATCTCATATTTATACAGTGATAAAGCATGTGAAATTTTTGCAAAAGCAGGAGCTATTCAGCCGGTATTAGGAATTGCAGATAAATTAGAAGGTGATAATGTCATGTTTTATTCTATCTATGATAATGGAGCAAAGGCAGCCATGGGCAATTTTGCATCATTTGAAGCAATTCCGGGTATTGAAGTACGTACTGTATTCTTTGACCCTGTAAACTCTTTGGTATCAGGAGATATGACAGAGCAGGAGTGGATTGATGGAATTATTTCGGCAAGTGACCAGATGCGGGCAAATTTGAAATAAGAGTTTTTAGTTTTCCTTAATGCTATAGTGGTAAAAATGAGTCGGCGGACAGGATTTTTGTCCGCCGAATTTTAAATAGTACGGTTTGTTTGAAAGGAACGTGAAAGTATGAAAAAAGCCAGAGGACGAAGCGGTTTTTTGGCGGTATGCATAGCACCCGCAGTAATTTTATTTTTTGTGTTTATGATATTGCCTACCTTAAATGTATTCCGAATGTCGTTATTTGAAAAGGGTGCATATTCACCGAATGAAGCATTTGTTGGTCTGAAAAATTTTAAAACATTAATATCGGATACTAATTTTATAAGGTCCATGCAAAACATGATTTTACTTATTGTTGTTGTTACAATAGTTACCTTTGCATTTGCACTTGTTTTTGCGGGTATTCTGTCAAGAGAAAAAATCAGGGGACAGAATTTTTTCCGTATTATTTTTTATATTCCCAATATTTTATCGGTTGTAGTAATTGCAGGTATTTTTTCTGCAATTTATAAGCCGGAGAACGGAATGTTAAATAGTATTATAAGCTTATTCCATAAAATGGAAAATCCAATTTTATGGAAAGGAGAGTCTCTTGTTATGGTAAGCCTTATTATTGCCATGGTATGGCAGGCGATTGGTTATTATATGGTAATGTATATGGCATCTATGGCAAGCGTACCGGAAAGCCTTTATGAAAGTGCTGGATTAGATGGGGCTGGAAGAATGGTTCAGTTTTTTCAGATTACAATTCCTCTGATTTGGACAAATATTCGCACAACACTGACATTCTTTATTATTTCGACGATTAATATGGCATTTTTATTTGTAAAAGCAATGACTTCTGGCGGACCAAATGGGGCTTCTGAAGTGGCATTGAGTTATATGTATGGACAAAAAGATGCGGGTTTATATGGATATAGTATGTCAATAGGTGTTGTGATATTCATTTTCTCATTTGCATTATCTGCACTTGTAAATAAAGTTACAGAGCGGGAACCACTGGAATTTTAAGGAGAAAAAACATGAAAGAGAAGAAACATTCGAATTCTACCGAGCATTTGTATAAAATTTTTATTTATGTAGTTTTAATATTGCTTGCAGTCATCATTATTGTTCCGGTAGCATGGGTATTTATGGCATCTATCAAACAGAATAAAGAATTTTATGGAAATCCGTGGACTTTGCCGGAGGGTTTTTATTTTCAGAACTTTATTG
>OGNE01000021.1_pt1 | contig 129926 bp, 114 predicted proteins | sample 1573401 | NCBI WGS metagenome assembly OGNE01 (sample SAMEA2581884, study PRJEB24529) | metagenome | biome: Human gut stool | place: China | collected 2011 | reverse complement strand
CGTTAGCTAAATTTCAATGCCCGACCGACACTCCGCTAAACCATAATTTACCCCCGTTTCTGACAAAGAACCCCATTAAAAAGTCAAAAAGACTCGCAGACAACCTTTTGCAAATGCCAACAACTTAAATATTATAAATTAAGTTATTAAATTAAAAACATTTCCTTTGTGCTGTCTGTGAGTCTCATCATTTAAAATATTACCGGGTGAAATTCACCAGTATGTCGATAATACTATACGCAAAAATGCGTACCGATTACTCCCTCTTAACATTAAAATCAGGAATATTTATACAATAAATTGTAATTTTAAAGTCCCATAATCAAGCCGTAAGGCCAGGCAATAAGTCCGCCAATATCATAAATATCGGTATAGCCGAGCTTGCACAGCGTTTGTGCCGCCATTCTGCTGCGACTGCCTGTTCTGCAATAAACCACAAGCATAGAATCCTTACTCGGTATAACTTCTTTTGCCGATTCGACGGTAATATCATCAACAGGAAAAAGCACTGCGTCTTTCACATGTCCCGTTGCATACTCCTCTTCCTCACGCACATCAAGAATTATACAATTCGGATTTTCATCTATGAGTTTTTTTGCATCCTCAAAGTTGTTTACAGTATGAATTATACACATTAATAATCACTTAGTTTTTCCAATATCGTGGCGGAAGTGCATACCCTCAAAGCTGATTTTATCAACCGCAGCATATGCTTTTGCAAGTGCCTCATCAAGTGTAGGAGCAGTTGCAGTCACACCGAGAACTCGACCGCCGTTGGTGTAGAATTTACCGTTTTCATACTTTGTACCTGCATGATAAACAGTAGCGCCCTCTACCTGACCGTTTTCGTCCATACCGAACATTTCAATACCCTTTTTATATGCAACAGGATAGCCGCCGCTTGCCATAACTACGCAGGCAGCCGCACCGTTGTCCCATTCAATGTCGAGGTCAGCAAGTTTTTCGTCAATAACTGCCTCGCAAATATCGACAAGGTCGGTTTTAAGTCTTGGAAGAACCACCTGTGCCTCAGGGTCACCGAAACGAGCGTTATACTCAATTACCTTAGGGCCGTTCGGAGTAATCATAAGTCCGAAATAAAGACAACCCTTGAAAGGTCTGCCCTCTGCTACCATAGCGTTGATTGTAGGAATAAAGATTGTGTCCATACATTCCTTTGCAATCTCGTCTGTATAGTAAGGATTCGGGCTGATTGTACCCATACCACCTGTGTTAAGTCCCTCATCATTATCGTAAGCTCTCTTGTGGTCTTTTGAACTTACCATAGGCTTTACGCACTTGCCGTCTGTAAATGCAAGTACAGAAACCTCCGGACCTGTCAAAAATTCTTCAATAACAATTCTGTTGCCGGATTCGCCAAACTGCTTATCTTCCATAATAGACTTAACGGCATCAACAGCCTCGTCAACAGTCTGTGCAATAATAACACCCTTACCGAGTGCAAGACCGTCAGCCTTGACTACGATAGGAGCAGTATTCTCTGCCTTTAAATATTCAATAGCATTTTCTGCGTTATCAAAGGTTTCGTATTTAGCGGTAGGAATACCGTATTTTTTCATTAAATCCTTTGAAAATACCTTTGATGCCTCAATTACAGCCGCATTTGCATTAGGGCCGAAAGCTCTGATACCGGCAGCCTGAAAAGCGTCAACAAGACCTGCCGCAAGCGGATCATCCGGAGCTACAAAAGCAAGGTCAATATTCTTTTCTTTTGCGAAAGCGACAAGTGCCTCTTTATCCATAACACCGATATTTACGGTTTCGGCATCTCTTGAAATACCGCCGTTACCGGGGGCGCAGTAAAGTTTTGTGCACTTTGGGCTTTCAAGAAGTTTTTTGATAAGTGCGTGCTCTCTTCCGCCTGAACCAATCATTAAAATATTCATATCTTCACCCCGCAGATTAATGGTGGAAAAGTCTGATGCCTGTAAATGACATAGTCATTCCGTACTTATTGCAGGTATCAATTACATTGTCATCTCTGATTGAACCGCCGGGCTGTGCAACATACTGTACGCCCGAACGCTTAGCTCTTTCAATGTTGTCGCCGAATGGGAAAAATGCGTCTGAACCGAGTGAAACGCCGCTGAATGTTGCGAGCCACTCTTTCTTCTCTTCTCGTGTAAGAGGCTCCGGCTTAGTTTTAAAGAACTGCTCCCAAACGCCGTCTGCAAGTACATCCTCATAATCGTCGGAAATGTAAACATCAATAGTGTTATCTCTGTCAGGTCTGCGGATATTGTCAACAAACGGGAGGTTAAGAACCTTCGGATGCTGTCTTAAGAACCAAATGTCAGCCTTGTTGCCTGCAAGACGGGTACAGTGAATTCTTGACTGCTGACCTGCGCCGACACCGATAGCCTGACCGCCCTTTGCATAGCAAACAGAGTTTGACTGTGTATATTTGAGTGTGATAAGAGCAATAAGAAGATCACGCTTAGCCTCTTCCGTAAGCTCTTTGTTCTCTGTAACAATGTTCTGCATAAGCATAGCTTCGTCAATTTTAAGCTCGTTTCTGCCCTGCTCAAAAGTTACACCGAATACATCCTTATGCTCAATCGGAGCAGGAACATAGTTCGGGTCGATTTTTACAATGTTATATGTGCCTCTGCGCTTTGTCTTAAGCACTTCAAGAGCCTCTTCTGTATAATCCGGAGCGATAATACCGTCAGAAACTTCTCTCTGCAAAAGTTTAGCGGTCTGAACATCGCAAGTATCAGAAAGTGCAACCCAGTCACCGTATGATGACATTCTGTCTGCACCTCTTGCTGCCGCATATGCAGAGGCGATTGGTGAAAGCTCCAAATCGTCAACAAAATAAATTTTCTTTAATGTATCCGAAAGCTCGGTAGCTACCGCAGCACCCGCAGGGCTTACATGCTTGAAAGACGCAGCTGACGGCAAGCCCGTTGCCGCCTTAAGCTCACGCACAAGCTGCCATGAGTTGAATGCATCAAGAAAATTAATGTAACCCGGTTTGCCGTTGAGTACCTCAACAGGAAGTTCGCCCTCGTTCATATAAATTCTTGAAGGCTTCTGATTAGGGTTACAACCGTATTTAAGTGCAAGTTCCTTCATTGGAGTTCATCCTTTCATAATCAGATTATTTATTCTTATTAATAATTCTTGACTCTGCCGTATCTGAAGCAATGTCAATGTAACGAACAAAAAGTGATACCTTGTTGTCCTCGTCAAGTGCATTCCATACTTTTTCAGCAAAAGTATCAATGTCATCGTTGCCAATCTCTACAAGTGTAGGCTCACCCTCAAAACTTGGGAGTGGAGTGCCGTCACCCATATAAGTGTGAATATATCTGCCAAGGCCCTGTAAAGGTGTGGAATACATAAATGTATATCTCTGACAGCTGTCAGGAATACCGTCTGCACTCTTAAGGATTGACATAGCATATTCCATAACACCGCCGCTGCACTTTACAATACCCGAAATACGAGGTGTGTAGTTAGGACCGTCAGGCTCAAACTCTCTTGTACGGAGTGATTCCTCAAAAGTTTCACCCTCGTTCATAAGCTCATAAATTGTATCTGTCTGGTCACCGTTTGTAACGATTGTCTTGTTGTCAAGTTTTCTGACAGGTGAGTAAATGATAAGTGACGGATCAATAAGCTTTGATTCGTCAAAAGCCTGTGTCTTTATGCCATCCTCGGTTTCAACGAAAATTCTGTTTCTGCTGTTTTCGCTTCTGCCCATAATAAAGTAAGCAATTACAGCCTTTGTGCCGTCAGCACTTCTGCCTATAACAATTCCTCTGCCCGGATAAGTAACAGAAGAGATTTCTTTTTCAAGTGAAATTGGTTTCATTGTTTACCTCCGAATTATTCGGCAATTACTGTAACATTGCCGTTTACCTTTATTTTATCTTCGCAGAAAAGCGAAACAGCCTTAGGAAGAATTTTCCATTCCGCCTGTTCCATAACTCTTTTCTGTAAAATTTCGGGTGTGTCGCCGTTTTGAATTTCAACAGCTTTCTGAATGATGATAGGACCGCCGTCACATACCTCATTTACAAAATGTGCTGTTGCACCTGTCACTTTTACTCCCCTTGCAAGAGCCTGCTCGTGAACCTTTAGTCCATAAAAGCCCTCGCCGCAAAAAGACGGAATAAGTGACGGATGAATATTTATAATTCTGTTTTCAAACGCTCTGATTACACCTGTACCGAGGATTGTCATAAATCCCGCAAGCACAACCAAATCCGCATTTTTTGACTTTAAAAGCTCGGTTAATGCCTTATCGTATTCGTCAAGGCTTGCATAATCCTTTCTGCGGATTATATCGGTAGCAATATTGTGATTCTTGGCTCTCTCAAGTGCATAAGCATTCGGATTTGAAGAAATAACGCAGGTGATTTTACCGCCCTTTATCTCCCCTCTTTCCGATGCGTCTATAAGAGCCTGTAAATTAGTACCGCCACCGGATACAAGAACAACAATATTTTTCATTATTCAATTACAACTCCGTCATTGCCCTCTACTACTTCACCGATGATTACAGCATCCTCACCGTTTGCCTTGAGAACCTCAAGAGCCTTATCCGCATCGTTTTTGTCAACTGCAACGAGCATACCTACACCCATATTGAATGTATTAAACATATCGTGCTCTGAAATACCGCCGACTCTCTGAATAAGGTCAAAGATCGGAAGAACAGGAACTGCGCTCTTGTTAATCTTAGCAGAAAGACCGTCATTTAACATACGGGGAATATTCTCGTAGAAACCGCCGCCTGTAATGTGAGATACAGCCTTTACTTCAACTTCTTTCATAAGAGCAAAGAGTGGTTTTACATATATTTTTGTAGGAGTGAGGAGAGTTTCGCCTAAAGTTTTGTCAAGCTCAGGGTATGTATTATTGATTGTGTTTTCGTTAATATCAAAAACTTTTCTTACAAGTGAAAAACCGTTTGAGTGAACGCCCGAAGAACGGAGTGCAACCAAAACATCGCCTGCTTTAAGTTTTGAGCCGTCAATCATCTTCGGCTTGTCTGCAAGGCCTACGCAGAAACCTGCAACATCGTATTCGTCAACAGGCATAAGACCCGGATGCTCGGCTGTTTCGCCGCCGATAAGTGCACATTCTGACATAACACAGCCGTCTGCAACACCCTTAACGATTTCCGCAACCTTTTCAGGATAGTTCTTTCCGATTGCAATATAGTCAAGGAAGAATAACGGCTTTGCACCGCAGCAAATTACATCGTTTACGCACATTGCAACTGCATCAATACCGATAGTATCGTGCTTATCCATAAGAAAAGCAAGTTTGATTTTTGTACCTACACCGTCAGTACCGCTGACAAGTACAGGCTCTGTCATACCGCTTACATTTGGGGCAAAAAGGCCGCCAAAACCGCCGATACCAGAAACAACGCCGTCAATTTTTGTGCGTGCAACATGCTGTTTCATAAGTTCAACCGACTTATAACCTGCTGTTACATCAACACCTGCTGCCTTGTAGCTCTCTGAAAAACTCTTCATCTTCAATCACTCCAGATTATTTTTTATTAATTTTCTTTGCGAATTTATCAACAAATATAGTTCTCGGAATTTCCGCAGGATATTCTCCCGTAAAGCAACCGTCGCAAAATCCCACATTGGCGCCCTCTGCAATTTGGTTAAGACCAGAAATGCTTAGATAGCCAAGAGAATCCGCACCGATTGTATTGCATATCTCTTCTTGTGAAAACCTATTTGCAATAAGCGACTCCTTGTTGTGAATATCCATACCGAAATAGCACGGACATACAAAAGGCGGAGAGCTTATAAGCATATGAACCTCTTTTGCACCTGCGTCACGCAAAAGTTTTACAATATGATTTGCGGTTTCGCCGCGCACAATAGAGTCGTCAACAATAATAATTCTCTTTCCGCTTACATTTGCCTTAAGGGCAGTAAGTCTTGTTTTGAGAAGTCTTTTCTTTTTATCTTTTCCCGTACCTACGGTTCTGCCAATGTATTTATTCTTAACAAAACCTGTACCGTACGGAATACCCGACGCCTTAGCATAGCCTTGTGCGGCAATAATTCCCGAATCGGGAACGCCGCATACCATATCGGCATCAATCGGATGTTCATTATAAAGCAGTTCACCTGCCTTAAATCTCGCATTATGAACACTTACACCGTCAATAACACTGTCTGGACGGGCAACATAAACATATTCAAAAATACACATAGATGTATTATATGCCTTAATTCTCGACTTGTAACTGTGAAAACCCGTTTCATCAATTACAACCATTTCTCCGGGCTCAACATCACGCAAAAATTCACCGCCAAGACTGTCAATTACACAGCTCTCGGAAGTAATAATATAGCTGTTGTTAAGTTTTCCGATGCAAAGCGGACGGAAGCCGTTTTTATCACGAAAGCCGATAAGTCTTGACGGACCGCAAAGAACTGCGGAATATGCGCCCTCAAGTTTATCCATAGCAAACAAAACCGCTGTTTCAAGGTCGTCCGTGGTACAGCGTTCGGTTGCGATTACATAAGACATAATCTCAACATTTGAGTTAGACTGAAAGATTGCGCCGCCATGCTCAAGCTGTTGGCGAATTTCGGCAAAATTAGTAATCGCACCGTTGCTTGCAATAGCAAGCGAACCGGCAATATATCTCATAACAAGGGGCTGATTTGCCGCTCTGTCAAGGCTTTCGTGCGCACTGTAACGCACATGACCGACTGCAATGTTTCCGTCGCCGAGTTTATCTATAGCCTTATCGTTAAAGACCTCTGACACCATACCGAATTCTTTTACGGTAGTAAAATTTTCATTGTTATTTACAGTAATGCCTGCACTTACCTGTCCCCTGTGTTGAAGTCCGTACAAAGCCTCACGGGTAAGGGATGCTATATTAAAGTCATCACTGTCGGCTTTGTAAACGCCGAACACACCGCATTCATCGTTTACCTTGTCTTTGTCATATATATCAACATACTTAATCAAAGTTCTGCCACCTTAAGCTGCATAGCCTCATCCTTTTTGGCTACGCCTTCTTCCATATCTGCTTTCATTTTCTCAAGCTTTTCTGCAAGACTGTCATCAGAAAGAGCGAGCATTTCAATCGCAAGAATAGCGGCATTTGCAGCGCCGTCAACAGCAACTGTAGCTACAGGAATACCTGTCGGCATCATAACTGTTGCAAGTAAAGCATCCATACCGTCAAAAGCGGCTGATTTGCAAGGAATACCGATTACAGGCAAAGTTGTTTTTGCTGCAAGCACACCTGCAAGATGAGCAGCCATACCCGCTGCGGCAATGATTACTCCAAAGCCGTTTTTCTTTGCGCTGCCTGAAAATTCAATAGCAGCATCAGGAGTTCTGTGAGCACTCATAACATGCACTTCATATGGAACACCAAATTCCTTAAGCTTTGTGACAGCCTTTGAAACTACAGGGAAATCACTGTCAGAACCCATAATAATAGCAACCTTTTTCATCATTACACTCCTTAACTTTTAACGGCACCGTAAAAACGGTGGCAAAATTGTTTCGGCAAAGTTTCTGCAAAGGCAAAAATTCATTGCCCTAAAATCACTTTAATTACCATTATATAAAAAATCAGAATAAATTGCAATATGTGACAGGAATTATTTTGAAATTCATAAGCTAATTTACAGTTTAAACGCAGTTTTGATTAAAAATTTTATAATTGATACAGAAGTCGATGTTTTTTAAACTTTCACAACAAACAATGCGCTAAACCATAAATCAACGGGCAGCAGATATATTTACCTGCTGCCCGAGTTGAACTCTGAATTTTCAATTCACTGCTAATCTTTTTCCGGTGCTTTCATATTCGGAAACAGAAATTCCATTTTCTCATCGTCAAAATGATAATCTATATACTGTATAAAAGCGTTATCCGTTTTGGGGTGTTCTGCCCTGTCCTGCCATCTGTAAACCGCCGCACAAGACATAAATGCATTAAATACCATAAATATTATGAGTACCGCCGTCATTACACCGCCTGCACGCTTTGGAATTTTCTCAATAAGTCTTGCCATCCACGGATAAACAAAGCGTACCCATACAAGTCCCAAAAATCCCCAGATAAGCGCATACATAAGGTTTGTTCGTCCGTTAAAATTCAGCGGAGTATCGCTGTAATCCCATGATACCGTACCAAAAACAGTTTCCTGAAACCATGAGCAAAAATACTCAAAACTTGCACCAACCACTGCGCTGATTACATAAATAAGCGTATCGTTAAGTTTATACAGCTTATAAAGCACAACAGTCAAAAAGCACGCTCCGCCGCCGTAAACGGGAATGAACGGTCCGTACACAAGTCCCACTCTCACCTGAAAATTACCGTCAATCATAAACGCCCACAAAGTTTCAAGTATCGTGCCAAAAAGCGAGCCTATCACAAACAGATAAAACAACTTTGTAAAACAAAGTCCGAAAGCAAAAGGGCGTTCTTCTTTATTCTCAAAAACAGCCGTATATTCGGTCATATTTTTATCCTTGACCTCGCCCACTTTATCTGAAATCATACCGAGATAAACGCTTGTTTTAAGGTCAGGAAATGCATTTGCAAGTCTTCTTCTTAAAATATTTTCCGTAAAAAGTCTGTTACAGTTTTCACCTATAAGTTTTATTTTTTCCTCGTCTGCATCATCTCCGAGCAATTCTTCAATATTGCTTAAATATTTTATTCTGCGTTTTAATCTTATAACCGTAATCACAGAAAAAATATAGTCAAGCAAAATTATTGCAAGCAGAGCAAACAAAATTATATAGCTGACTGTAGTCGGAATAAGCATAACAAGTGCGTCGGATACGGGCATAAATACTTTTATAAAACCAAATCCGAAAATTCCTGCCAACAATGCATAAGGCAAAGATATATAACTGCCGATGCTAAGTTTTGACTGCGAATAATCCCATACTTTAAATCCCAGGATTTTTTCAAATAAAAATCCCGAAAGAACTATTACGGCGGTTGTAAGCGCAATCGAAGCAGCAAGCAAAAGCCACGGATAATTTGCAAGCGGAGTCAAAACCACTCTGCAAATAACAGCCGTAAGTCCGTACATAGGAAAAAACGGAGAAGTCAGAAAGCCGTTATTTTTAAACCTTTTATATACCGCAAGGTTTCGTATAACATTACCGACCCAGCCTAAAAACGAAAATATAACAAATGTCCAAAGAATAAGAACCATTAATTCACTTCCTATAAAAAAGCACCTAAGGGTGCAGATAAAAACTGCACCCTTATGCCATATTTTGATTTAGAATTATACTGTATTACTTCTTTGCAGGCTCATCTTTCCAGATTTCCTTAATTGCGGCAACATTTCCTGCAATTGACTGGAGCTCCGACGGAATAATAATCTTTGTAGCCTTACCGTCAGCTGCTTTTGCAAACGCCTCGAGAGATTTAAGCTGAATGATTCTGTCTGTAGGAGCAGCCTCATTGAGCATACGAAGAGCGTCGGCATTAGCTCTCTGTACTGTAAGAATAGCCTCTGCCTCACCGGCAGCCTCTCTGATTTTCTGTTCCTTAACAGCGTCAGCTTTTAGAATAGCAGACTCTTTAAGACCTTCCGCAATAAGAATCTGACTGCGCTTTTCACCTTCGGCGTCAAGAATCTTAGCTCTTCTTTCACGCTCTGCCTTCATCTGCTTTTCCATTGCGTCCTGAATTTCACGAGGCGGAAGAATGTTCTTAAGCTCAACACGCTTTACTCTGATACCCCATGCGTCTGTAGCCTCATCAAGGATAATTCTGATTTTATCGTTGATAGTGTCACGGGAAGTAAGTGTGCTGTCGAGTTCGAGTTCACCGATTATGTTACGAAGTGTGGTTGCTGTAAGATTTTCAATTGCGTTAAGCGGACGCTCAACACCGTAGCTGTAAAGCTTAGGGTCTGTAATTTCAAAATAAACTACGGTATCAATCTGCATAGTAACATTATCTCTTGTGATAACAGGCTGAGGCGGGAAGTCAACTACCTGCTCTTTTAAAGATACTTTTCTTGAAACTTTGTCGATAAAAGGAATTTTTACATGCAAGCCCGTACCCCAAGTTGAGTGATAAGCACCGAGTCTTTCAACTACATAAGCGTGCGCCTGCGGTACGATTTTAACATTGCTGATTATAGCAATTAAAATGATTAATAAAATAATTGCAATTACAATTAACGGTCCCATTCTGATTTCTCCATTCAATAATTATTCTCCCTGCCAAGGTTCAACTATCATTTTTACACCCTCAATGGCAAGGATTTTGACTTTGTCGTCTTTCTTTACAGGTGTAGGATTTTTTAGCTTTGCGGTCCATACTTCTCCGCTCACCTTTACCCGACCTACTGTTTCCAAAGAGTCAATATCGGTAAGCATTACACCAATTTGTCCGACAAGCCTGTCGGAATTTGTTTTTACATCTTTATGGTTCTTTTTATACTTATCAACAATCGGCTTTGTGGCGATAAGCGTACCGAACGCAATTACTATAAAAACAATTACCTGAACAAGTACAGAGGAAGTTATAAGCGATGATACGGCAGCGCAAAGCGCACCCACAACAAACCAGATAGACACAAGCTGATTTGTAACTGCCTCGCCAACAGCCATAACCACTGCTATGCCAATCCAGACAAAAGGCATATACTCTTCCATATTCACATCTCCTTTCACAACAACATTCTACCATAAGAACAATATACAGTCAATTATTTTTTTCAATTTATACTATAATTTTCAAAATATTTTTAACATTTAGGTTACTATATTATTAAAATATTTTTATTTGCGAAATTTTATGTGTGTTTATTTATAATATTTTCTCCATATCGGCAATTTTTTAAATATGAAAATTCAGCCTTAATTACTGTTAAATTAAAACATAATTAACCGCAAAAGCAATACATATCGGAATATTTTTTCGGTTATTATAAAATTTCTCTACACATTTATATTTTTATATGATATAATTAAATAAATTAAACTGAAATTAGGTGAATATTTTGGCTTTTGATACATTTGACGAGGGTATTGTCCCGGGCGGAATGAGGAGCAAATACGAAATCCGTATTCTTATATGCTATCTTTTAAATTCAATTAAAGAACCCGTCAGCAAAGAGATTATTGTTGACTCAATATGTGAGGAAAGCCTTGCAAATTACTTTGAAACAAGTTCATGCTTTGACGATCTTATTGAAAAAGGAAATATAATTGAAGAAGGCTCCGACGGAGATATAAAGACATATACCGTCAGTGAAAACGGAGTTATGATTGCAAATCAGCTCGACACCATACTTGCCTACACCGTAAAAGAAAAAGCGTATGACTGTGCAATAAACCTGCTTGCGCAAAAGAAAAAAGAGCGTGAAAACAGCGTAGAAATCGTTAAAACCGATATAGGTTACAATGTAAACTGCAAAATTTCAGGCGGAAATCTTGATTTGCTGAGTTTTTCGATTTTTGCTCCGGATATGCCGCAGGCACAAATAATCAAAAAGAATTTTTACGAAAACCCAACAACTTTTTATAAAGTAATACTCGCCATGCTCACACAAAACAAAGAAAGCGTAGGCGAAGCACTCGAAAGTCTTTTATGATTATAAAAGCAATTGATAAGATTAATATTAAGAAACAAGATACCGACTTGCAATTTTAATGCGAGTCGGTATTTTGTTATATCGATTATTCTATAAAAAGCACTTAAAATATTTTTATTTTGAAATATGTTTTTGCAACTTGGTAACATCTCTTACAACAATAATGCCGCCTTTGTTTAAATCAGCCATTTTTAAGCCCTTATAATCAAATGAGCCGTTTTCTTTGAAAATAAATACCTTAATGCAGAAAAAGCCTTGCTAATTGATTTTGCAAGGCTTTTGGATAAAAATAAAACAAACAGAAATTGATTTAAAAAAATAAATTCAGTCCAAGCATCAGCGTTACTCCGGGCACTCCGCCAAATGCGGCACAACACACCGACACAAGGCTTACAGGCAGGTACACACCTGTAAAAGAGCCTGTCAGATTTACCGCAATCAGCGTTAAAATTCCTATAGCCATTGAAAGCAGACTTCTTTTAAACGGATGTCTGCTTTTACTTATGTAATGAGCAAATGCAAACAGCAAAAATGCACCGAAAAATATTAATCCTATTCCCCACAAAGGCATAATTAACAGCTCCTTTAGCATAAACAATACTGTAAAACAGAGTCTTTTATATATGTAGGATAAATTGGTTTTGCTCTAAATGTTAGGCAAAATAATTTAAAAATTTAGGTCAAGCCTTTTTAAAGTTCGACCAAACTTTTATAATTAATTGGCAAATCAATTTGCTAAACCATAAAAACAAAAATAGACCGCAGGACTAACCTACGGTCTATAATTATGTTTGAAATTTTAAAAATATTACAAGCTTAATCAGAAACTTTTTCCGACAAAATAAGCAAGTACATTAAGTGCAATTACGATAATTACGAAAATTGCTGCAAAAAACTTTGTAAAACGAGCAAGCTTTGCATCAATCGAGCGAGCCTTATTTTTTGAGAAATAAGAGTCAGCAGCACCGGAAACAACACCGATACCCTGCTGGTTGCCCTGCTGAAGAATAATTACGATGATAATTGCAATGGCTGCTACGATAAGCACTGAACCAAGAACAATACCCCAAACGCCCATATTATACCGTTCCTTTCTGTAATATAAATGTATAATAAGTTCCAAATACAAAAACTAACTAATTTATATTAACATAAAATTATAGATTTTGCAAGATTTTTTTGAAAAAATTTAAATTTTTTTGATATATTTCCAAAGGTGAAATATACAGTTAAATCAGCGTAAGCTGTTCGTCGGTTGAATCTTCATTTGCAGGCATAGCGCCGAGAGTAGGAAGTGTTTTCGTTCTGTATCTCTGCGGCTTTGCAAATGTTCCCTCAACATACTCCGAAATTTCAAACAGTCTGTGACCTTTTTTGAGTTTCATAACCGCCACGCCATGTGTCGAACGGGTTGTTTTCAGATTAATTGCACCCGAATGAATAAGCAACATTCTGCCTGAGGACGCTTTCAACAAAAATTCTTTATCCTCTGTAAAGAATACCATTCCCGCAAGCGGTGATTTATCGGAATAAGCGCCCGTAAGTTTTTTGCGGTTTGTCTTTGTTTGATAAGCCTCAAGCGGCACTTTTGCAAGTTTACCGTTCTCAAACGCAAACAACAGAATACCCTTATAATCCTTTGTTGCAACCATATATACAGCGTTTTCGCCCTCGTCCATACCCAACTTTGCCGGTACATACTCGCCGAGAGCGCTTGCCTTTGTATCGGTGAAATCCGCCGCCTTTGCCTTATAAACCTGACATTTATCGGTAAAGAACAGCAATTCGCCGTTATTTGAAAATTCGCAGGTCTGGGCAATCTCATCGCCGTCCTTGAGCTTATGGTTGCTGCTCATTCTAAGCGACTGCGGAGTAATCTTCTTGAAATAGCCTTCCTTTGTAAAGAAAAGATTTACGGGGTAATCAGGAACATCGTCCTTTTCCTCCGTATAACTTACGATATCTTCGTAAATTATAATACTCTTTCGTGGCTGACCGTATTTTTCGGCAATCTCTTTGAGCTCCTTTACAATTATGGTTTTAATTCTTGTCTTACTCTTGAGAATTTCGTCAAGTTCGGCAATTTCCTTTTCAAGTGCCTCAATTTCTGCCGTACGCTTTAAAATATATTCACGGTTCAGATGACGAAGTTTTATTTCTGCAACATACTCTGCCTGCACCTCGTCAATGCCGAAGCCGATCATAAGGTTTGGTACAACCTCGGATTCCTCATCGGTTTCTCTTACAATTTTAACAGCCTTGTCAATATCAAGCAAAATTGCCGAAAGACCTTTTAAAAGGTGGAGCTTTTCGGCTTTTTTATTTCTGTCAAAATATGTTCTTCGTCTTACACATTCAATTCTGAATGCAATCCATTCTTCAAGCAAAGCCTTAACACCGAGCACCCTCGGCACTCCGCCGATAAGTACATTAAAATTGCAGGAGAATGAATCTTCAAGCGTTGTAAAACGGTAAAGTTTTGCCATAAGTCGGTCGGGATCAACACCGCGCTTAAGGTCAATCGTTATCTTAAGACCGTCAATACCCGTTTCATCTCGAACATCGGCAATATCCTTTATTTTTCCTGCTTTTACAAGGTCAATAATCTTTTCGATAATAACCTCACAGGTTGTGGTGCTCGGAATTGAAAGCACATCAATACAGTTTGCCGATTTATCGTATTCATACCTTGCCCTGAGCTTTATACCGCCCTTGCCTGTTTCATAAACCTGTCTTAAGGCGTTTTCGTCATAAATAATCTGACAGCCGCCGATAAAATCAGGTGCAGGCAATGTCTGCATAACATCGTGGTTCGGGTCACGAATAAGCGCCGCCGTGGTTTCGCAAATTTCTTTTAAATTGAAAGAACAGATATTTGACGCCATACCTACCGCAATACCTGTGTTTGTATTTACAAGTACAGACGGAAAAGCAACCGGCAAAAGTGACGGCTCTTTCATTGTATTATCGTAGTTATCAACAAAGTCTACGGTATCTTTATCTATATCACGAAAAAGCTCGTTACAGATTTTGTCAAGTTTTGCCTCTGTATATCTTGATGCCGCCCATGCCATATCACGGCTGTAGAATTTACCGAAGTTACCCTTTGAATCCACATAAGGATGTAAAAGCGCTTCGTAGCCTCTCGAAAGTCGCACCATAGTGTCATAAATTGCCGAATCGCCATGCGGATTAAGTTTCATAGTTGCACCGACAATATTAGCGGATTTTGTTCTCGCACCGTTTAAAAGTCCCATTTTATACATTGTATAAAGCAGCTTTCTGTGCGACGGTTTAAATCCGTCAATCTCCGGAATAGCACGGGAAAGAATAACGCTCATTGCGTAAGGCATATAGTTTTCTCTGATTGTAGAGTCAATGTTCTGTTCTACAACTTCACCTGCGCCGTTGATAACACCGTGTGTTTTTCCCGTTGCGGCAGGCTGTGTTCTTCTTCTTTTTGCCATAAATTCGCACCTCCCGTCAGCTTACATCAAGATTGTCAATGTACTCATTACCGTGAGCCACAATGTAATCTTTTCTGCCCTGAAGATTGTCACCGAGCAGAATATCAAAAATTTCCGCTGTTTTTTCAGCGTCTGTCGGCATAACCTTTATAAGTCTGCGAGTAGCAGGATTCATAGTTGTAAGGTTCATCATATCAGGCTCGTTTTCACCAAGACCTTTTGAACGCTGAATTGTGAATTTCTCTTTGCCGATTTCCGCAATAAACTTATCTTTTTCCGCCTCGTCATACGCAAAATACACATCATTTTGAGCCGTAATCTCATAAAGCGGTGATTCCGCAATAAAGACTTTTCCCTCGTTTATTAGCGTAGGAGTAAGTCTGTACAGCATTGTCAAAAGCAATGTTCTGATCTGAAATCCGTCAACATCGGCATCGGTACAGAGAATAACTTTATTCCAACGCAGTGCGTTAAGGTCAAATTCGCTCAAGTTTTTATTGGCCTTTGACTTTACCTCAACACCGCAGCCGAGCACTCTAAGCAAATCAGTAATTATTTCGCTCTTAAAAATTTTGTCATAATCAGCCTTAAGACAGTTAAGTATTTTACCTCTGATTGGCATAATCGCCTGAAAATCAGGGTTTCTTGCCTGCTTACAAGCACCGAGAGCAGAGTCACCCTCTACTATAAAAAGCTCTCTTTCCTCGGAATTTTTGCTACGGCAGTCAACAAACTTAGCTACACGGTTTGTCATATCAAGACTGCCCGAAAGCTTTTTCTTTATGTTAAGTCTTGTTTTTTCGGCATTCTCTCTGCTGCGCTTGTTTACAAGCACCTGCTGTGCGATTTTGTCTGCCTCAAGCGGATTTTCGATAAAATAAACTTCAAGGCTCTGCTTTAAGAAAGCAGTCATTGCGTCCTGAATACCCTTGTTGGTAACTGACTTTTTAGTCTGGTTTTCATACGAAGATACGCTTGAAAACGAAGAAATTACACACACAAGGCAGTCTTCAATATCATCAAATTTTATCTTGCTTTCCGATTTATTGTATTTATTGTTTGTCTTTAAGTAATTGTCTATCTGATAAAGAAAAGCAGTTCTCACCGCTTTATCAGGAGCACCGCCGTGCTCAAGCCAGCTTGAGTTGTGGTAATACTCGGTAAGTCTTGTCTGATTTGAAAAAGCAACCGCAACATCAATTTTACATTTATATTCAGGCTTATCGTCACGGTCACGGGTTTTTACCTCCGTTGTCCAATGCTGAACCGAAGTAAAACCGTTTTCGCCGATGACCTCCGCAACATGATCCTCAATACCGTTTACATAGCAATAAGTTGTGGTGTCAAAGCTCTTACCGTTCTGATTTCTGAACACAAATTCAACGCCCGCATTGACAATAGCCTGTCTTTTCATTATGTCAAGAAAATATTCAGGCTGAATGTCTATATCGGTAAATACCTCAAGGTCAGGCTTCCAACGGATTTTTGTACCTGTATCCTTTTTATTGTACGGCTCTTTTTTTAAGCCGCCGACATTCTCGCCCTTTTCAAAATGCAAGGTATAGCGGGTACCGCCACGGCGAATATCAACATCCATATATTCGGAGCTGTACTGTGTTGAGCAAAGTCCGAGACCGTTCATACCGAGTGAAAACTCATAGCTTTCTCCCTCGTTGTTGTTATATTTACCGCCTGCATACATTTCGCAGAATACAAGTTTCCAGTTAAACTCATTTTCCTTTTCGTTAAAGTCAACGGGAATACCTCTGCCGTGGTCCTCTACCTCGATAGAACCGTCGGAAAATCTCGTTACGGTAATTTTTTTGCCGTAGCCCTCTCTCGCCTCGTCAATAGAGTTAGAAAGAATTTCAAAAACTGAATGTTGACAGCCGTCAATACCGTCAGAGCCAAAAATAACCGCAGGTCTTTTTCGTACTCTGTCTGCGCCTTTAAGGGCAGAAATACTTGAATCACCGTATTCAACTGCTTTGGTTTTAGCCATTTAATCAATCCTCATTTATCGCCACGGAGCTTTTTGATTTTGTCACGCAGATATGCGGCGTGTTCAAATTCAAGCAGCTTTGCGGCAGCTTTCATTTCCTTAGTAAGGCTCTCGATAAGCTGTTGCTTTTGAGCCTTGTTCAGCTTTTTAGCCGATTTAAATTCATCATCTGTATGTGTAGAAATTTCAAGAATTTCACTGACTTTTTTAACAATAGTGGTTGGCGTAATGCCGTGTTCCTTGTTGTATGCCTGCTGAATTTTTCTTCTGCGTTCGGTTTCGGTAATCGCCTTGCGCATAGAATCGGTTACACTGTCGGCATACATTATTACAGTGCCCTCGCTGTTTCGCGCGGCACGGCCGCAAATCTGGATAAGTGAACGCTCACTGCGCAAAAATCCCTCTTTGTCGGCGTCAAGCACGGCAACCAGCGATACTTCCGGAATATCAAGGCCCTCTCGCAAAAGGTTGATTCCGACAAGCACATCAAATTTGCCGAGGCGCAAATCTCTGACAATTTCCATACGCTCTACGGTGTCTATATCGTGGTGCATATAGCGCACCTTGATACCCATTGTTTCAAGGTATGCTGTCAAATCCTCCGCCATTTTCTTGGTAAGAGTGGTAATAAGCACTCTCTGCTTTTTGCTCACCCTTATATTAATTTCAGAAACCAAATCATCAAGCTGTCCCTCGGTAGGTCTTACCGAAATTTCAGGGTCAAGAAGTCCTGTAGGTCTGATAATCTGCTCTGCTATTGTCTGTGATTTTTCAAGTTCAAGGTCGCCCGGAGTTGCACTTACAAACACAACCTGATTTATTCTGTCGTAAAATTCGTCAAAATTAAGCGGTCTGTTGTCAAATGCAGACGGCAGGCGGAAACCGTAATCAATAAGATTTTTCTTTCGTGCATGGTCGCCTGCGTACATTCCTCTTACCTGCGGCAAAGTGACATGCGACTCATCAACAAACAACAGAAAATCCTTGGGAAAATAGTCAAGCAAAGTAAACGGCGAAGAACCGGGTTTTCTGCCCGACAAAATTCTCGAATAGTTCTCAATGCCCGTACAAAATCCGATTTCCTGCAGCATCTCCATATCATAGCGTGTGCGCTGTTCAATTCTCTGTGCCTCAAGCAATTTTCCGTTCTCACGAAAATACGCAAGTCTTTCTTCAAGTTCACGGTCAATTTCTTTGAGTGCGGTTGCCATTTTATCCTTAGAAACAATGTAGTGTGACGCTGGATAAATTGCCGCATGACGCAAAACCGCCTTTAGTTCTCCCGTAAGTGGGTTAATCTCGGATATACGGTCAATTTCATCGCCAAAAAATTCTACTCTTATTATAGAATCGTTAGATGCGGCAGGAAAAATTTCGACCACATCTCCCCTTACTCTGAACTTATTTCTTATAAAATTAACATCGTTGCGCTCATATTGCAGTTCAACGAGTTTTTTCACAAGGTCATCTCGGCTTTTTTCCATACCGGGGCGTAAAGATATTACCATATTTCGGTAATCAATAGGGTCGCCCAAGCTGTAAATACAGGAAACCGAAGCAACTATAATTACATCTCGTCTTTCAGAAAGCGCAAGAGTAGCGCTGTGCCTGAGTTTGTCTATTTCATCATTTACAGCGCTGTCCTTTTCTATATAAGTATCCGTGTTGGCAATGTATGCCTCCGGCTGATAGTAATCGTAATAAGACACAAAGTATTCTACCGCATTGTCGGGGAAAAACTCCTTAAACTCGCTGCAAAGCTGTGCCGCAAGAGTTTTGTTGTGCGCAAGCACCAGGGTAGGTCTTTGCGTTCTTTCTATTATATTAGCCATAGTAAATGTTTTACCCGAACCCGTTACGCCGAGCAAAGTCTGCTCTCTGTTGCCCGATTCAATGCTGTTTACAAGCTCGTCAATCGCAGCAGGTTGGTCACCCGTAGGCTTATATTTAGATTTCAGTTTAAATTCCATAAAATCAAACCTTATTACAATAAAAAAATACTTCCCGACATTTCACTTTCACGCAGGGAAACATAGTCAAACTCCGTCACAATATAATGGTCAACAAGGTTTACTCCTATGCTGTTAAGAGTTCGTCTTATGATTTTTGTAGAAGTCAGATCGCTTTGCGACGGCAATGCCGAGCCGCTCGGATGATTGTGTCCTAAAAAAGCGGTCTTTGCGTTGTGCCTTAGCGCAAGGTCAACGATTTTCCTAAGCGGAACATCCGACGAACTTAGCGAACCTTTGGCAATAATGTCAAAGAAAATCATTCTGCCCTTTGCATCTCCGAGCATAAGCGCAACTGCCTCGTTTGTTCTGCCTATAAACTTATTTATAAACATTTCTCCGAGATGTTCAAGCTCGATGACATTATGATTTTCCGTTTTTGATTCTTTATACACTCTCGAAAACTCGGGCAGCATTTTCAGAAAAATCGCACAAGACTGCGAAAGTGAAAATTCACGCATAAGCTCGTCAACAGGTGCGTCGCACACACCCGCAACGGTTAAATACCTGTCGAGCAAACGGTGTGCAAGCGCATTTGTATCTTTTCTGGGAATGGCATAGAAAAGGCACATTTCAAGTACCTCGTGCGGTTCAAAGCCGTCAAATCCGTTTTCAAGAAACTTTTTACGAACACGGTCACGGTGTCCTGTATGCTCATTTGCCACGCCATTCACCTCAGATTAAATTTCTGTTAAGTAATTATTCTTTTACACCGTACTGCTCATAGTACGCGTCAATTGCAGCCTTGAGCTTGTCGTCAATAATAACTTTGCCCTTGTATTCCTTATTGTAAAGGTGCTCAACAACCTCTGCCATGGTAACGATTGCGGTTGTTTTCAAGCCGTATTTCTCTTCAATTTCAGAAAGCGCACTCTTTGTACCCTTACCTCTCTCCATTCTGTCAACGGATACAACAAGACCGATAGGGTCAACATTGCCCTGCGCCTTGATAATCGGGAGAGTTTCCTCAATAGAAGTACCGGCTGTAGTAACATCTTCGATAATAACTACCTTGTCGCCGTCATTTATAGGACTGCCGAGTAAAATACCCTTATCGCCGTGGTCCTTAACCTCTTTACGGTTTGAGCAGTAGCGAATATCTGTATCGTACTTTTCGCTGATAGCAATAGTAGCCGCAACAGAAAGCGGAATACCCTTGTATGCAGGTCCGAAGAGAACATCAAAATCAAGACCGAATTTCTCTTTGATAGCCTCTGCATAGTAGCCGCCGAGCTTTCTAAGCTGTGCGCCTGTTCTGTAAAAGCCTGTGTTTACAAAGAAAGGTGTCTTTCTGCCGCTTTTTGTTACGAAATCGCCAAATTTAAGTACCTGGCAATCAACCATAAATTCAATAAATTCCTTTTTATAAGCGTCCATAGTAAAATCCTCCGATAAAAATACATAATTTAACATTTAACATCATACCACATATGTTCGGTTTTGTAAATGATAAAACGAAAATTTAACCGTTATTTAATCGTTAAAAAAATCCCTATATAAATTGTATAGAGAATTTTTACGAAAATCCGTGTTTAATATATAATTAAATTAAACTGTCTTTTAAGCAATATATCAACAAAATTATTAAAAAAGTTTTACAATCGGTACTGTTTTTTAATAAATCAAGGGCATTATTATTTTCAACAAATTAATAAAAAAAACGGCATAAAAACTATAAAAATGCACTTGCATTATTTTTACTTTCAGTGTACAATATTTGCTGTAATAATATTTTGCAAAATATTATATTTTGAATGGGGGAGAGAAAATGAAAGAAAAAAGAATACCAAATTCACGCATAAGCGTGCGATTTAAATCATTAGTTCCTGCAAAAAAAATCAAAAGCAAAAAAGGCTTTACATTGGTAGAACTCGTAGTGGTAATTGCCATAATAGCTATTCTCGCAGCTATAGCTATACCAATAGTTGCATCTACTACCATGTCATCTATAGTAAGCAGAGCCAAAAGCAACGCAAACACCATAGAATATGCCTTTAAAGAAGCCGATGCGGCTGTTGCAGGTGCAGATAACACAAGATATATCCATGCAAGCACAAATACTGTACAAATTTCTGAAGTTGTAGCCGCTAATAACCTTGAGCAGATTATTCAGCCCGAACATCTTTTTGGCACAGCGTATTATCCTGTTATCTGTAAAAGCAAGGTTTATTTTGCAGTTGATTCAAATAATGACAGCAAATTTGATGCAAACGACAAAACCATAGACGGTACAAAATTACCCGATGAGGCTATTGCTCTTTACGACCAAACAAGAGGGTGTATAATAGACGGAAATATTACAACGCTAAATCTTTCAAACAGAAAAAATTAACGGCACATTTAACAATTTAACGCAGTAAAGTTTGTGCAATGTTATAAAAATGCGTTTTTTAACTTTTTTTGGTAAAAATATATTGCAAGACTTGCAAAAATGTTATATAATAAACTTGTTTAAAGGAAACGGTAACGCAAAATCCTATCAGCAACCGTCGTTGCGGTTTCCACAAAACGGCTCACAAATTATTATTAAAAAGAGAGGTAAAAACAATGAACGAAATTCAGGCAGTAAAAACTGCAAAAATCGAAGAAGTTAAGAAGAACAGCAAAAAAGGCTTTACACTCGTAGAGCTCGTAGTAGTTATTGCTATTCTCGCAATTCTCGCAGCAATCGCTATTCCGGTTGTATCATCAACAATCACATCTTCACAGAGAAGCTCAGCTAAGTCAAATGCTCAGACAATTGAGGTTGCTATTAAAGAGGCTGACGCTGCTATTTCAGCAAAAGACGATACAGTATTTGTAAATAAAGCTGGTGCTGCTGCAGCTGATCAGTTTAAAGCAAGTTCAGGCTCACTTACATTAAAAAACATTACAGATGCTAAGGCTATTGATTCTGCTGTAACAGCTACTTATCAGATTAACGGTGTAAATTACAGTGCTTACTATGATAACGCCACTCAGAAGGTTGCTTTCTTAGGTAACGACGGTAAAAACGTTGTAAATGTTGATGGTACTGCATATACTGGTACAGATACAGTTCTTCTTACAGATGCAAAGGGTGGAGTTGATGCAGCTGTTAAATTCAACGGTACAGGTAAAGTAACCGGCAAAGCAGCCTCATCCCCAGCAAAAAAATAATAATAATAAATACATAATTGTAATATCTCGGTTTTGCTGATGACCGACAACATACAAGCAAAAGGCTCGCCGAGTGCGAGCCTTTTGAAATGTATATAGGTTTTTCGGTGTATTAAACTCAATTTTTGTGTATTGTTAATAACTTTTAGGGGATATGCCCTGATTTACCCTGTTTGATTATAAAATTATTTTAATTTATTCTTTAAAGTAATTTTATAATCAAATCGGTTTAAAATTTTTTAACGGTTTTGATAAGCTTAAACAAGCATAAATTTTCAGGTGGTGTATTAAATATGAATTATGTACTGGTGCAGATTGCCAAAAGATACCTTTGCATAACGGCCTGCGAAACTGTAGGCGAGGCAGCTGCTAACGGCACTGCAAATAAAGGTAACAGTAAAAAGCAGGCTGACCCTAATGAAAAGAAAGCCTACTCTTTCTCCTCCCCTCTTATTATTCCTGTTGACAAGGCTGTATTAAAAGACAAAAGCTCCGTATGGGAAGACCCTGCTTTGCTTGCCCGCCTTGTAAAAGACGGACTAAGCACAATGAACCACAGTGAGGTTCGTGATGTTATTCTTATGGTAGAAAGCTACGACCTTACCTGTCAGGAGTATCAGCATATCAGAGGTGCCAAAAAAATCATTGAAGGACTTGCAATTGACAGAATCAGAGATTTTGTCGGCGAGGCGGTTTCCGACTTCTCGGTAATCTACAAGGATTACTCTGCATACAAAACAAAAGAAGTCAACGAAGAAATCACATCTAAGGCTTTTGCAATGCCGAAAGCACTTGCGGATGACCTTGTTGCAGGATTTAAGTCTTTCTCTCTGAATCTTATCAAGATTATCCCGTCAGAGACGGCAATGATTTATGCTGCTCAAAAAACAATCTACAGCTTTAACAAAACCGTAGCTCTCATCAGTATGGACTATTCGGCAGTCAGAGTTTTTATCGCCAAAAACGGTGTGCCTCTCTACTGTCACGAATTTACATCCCCTGTAGATGAAATTTTACAGGTAATTGAAGAAGACAGAGATTTAAGCACGGCTGCCGCTATTGATTACCTGCGTACCGCCGGATACGGATTTAAAAATGAATGCAGAAATGCGTCTTCAAAAAGGAAGATTGACGATATTGCAGAAAACCTTATAGATGATATTGTCCGCAATGTTCGCCTTGTTACAATGTCGCTCAACATCAGTATTGACCAGATATTCTTAAGTGACTTCTTGGCTTACATTCCTCACATCCGCAACTATTTTGTAGGTTTTGGACTTGCAGGCGAGGTTATGCTTGTATCTGATACATTCAATACAGGCTCGGTAATTCCGGAACCGTCGCTTAAGGCAAGAGATGACTTCTACAAAAATGGTTCATACTTCCTTATGAACGAACTTATGAACTGCGGTACAGTATTTGAGAACAACCTTATTTACGGACTAAAGGCTCAACAGGCTAAAACACTTGATGACAGTGCAAAGGCTGCAAAAGCAGGCTGTGTCGGTCTTGGCATACTCTGTGTTGCGGGACTTGCTTTCTTTGGTTTCTACTTTGGCAGAAGCATTGTAGATGATATGATTTATAACGATACAAAGTACGACTATGCAAAAACTCTTATTCAACAGAGAGATGACATTACCCAATCTTTGGCAAATCAGTCACAGGATGCCGAGCTTTTACCGAGAACACAGCTTTATTGTGAAGATGTAATTAATGAGCTTGATGACCAAGTTGTAGACAAAATGGATACTTTTACAAGTTACAGCATAACTCACGCAAACGACGGCAACGAAACCTACAACATTCCGGTAAACGGACTTATTAAAGACTTCCCTACCTTTATTGATTTACAGAACAACATTAAAGACAACGGTTTCTTCTCTATGAGCGAAAACTTCTCGGTTTCTACAAATACAGAAACCAGTCAGTACAGTCTTACAGCTCAGCTTACAACAGACATAACTCAGTCACAATCAAGTAAAACTGCAAGTGATACTGAAAACAACAGCGAAAACTAAGGGAGGAAACAAAAATGAAAAAGACTAAAATACCGGTACCGATTATTGTGTTTGTTGCACTTCTCATAGTATTTGTAATTATTTTGCTTGCACTTGTAATGCCGACATTCACTAACCTTTCTAAGTATAATGATGACCATGCTGCTATCACAGCAAAAATTGCCGACTGCGACGATGTACTTGCAAATCAGACAAGTGTCGAAGCCAAAATTGACGAAATGACAAAGCAGTATAATGAAAATCAGGAAAACCTCTATGTTGACGCAAAGTCATCTGTTAAGGATTTGCAGGATATTTTTGCCGACCTCGGTATTGATATGACATCACTTACCCGTGGTGAAGGCGTGCAGGATGCACAGGGCAGAACATCTATGGGCGGCATTCCGCTTTACTACACAAACCTTACATTCAGCTATACCGGCGCAAAGGATAAAACTTTACAGCTTATTCATTATCTTGAGCAGGAATCAAAAGGCTGCTACTTTATTGATTCGCTTTCAATGTCAGAAATTGAAGACAGCAAAGAATATGCTACTTCATTTAATGTAACACTTTACTACTTTGACACAACAAAGCAAGCTGTAAGTAATACAGATTCTACCGATTCAACAGAACCAACTACATAATTATAAGGACTTTACTATGGCTAATTTACTTCCAATCGACTTTTCACAAATTTCAACCTATATAACTCTCGCAGTAATTTTAATACTGTCAGTTGTACTCTGTATGCTCGCATACAGGCTTATGAATGTCGTGCCTGCAAAATGGCTGTGCGACTATGATGAAGAGCCGGACGAAAGTCTTTTTGGCACAAGGTATATTTTCAAACAAAGCGGAATTTACACTTCCGCTTTGTTTGCTATATTTAACTTAGGTATCTTTGCGTTTTTCGGCTATTCTTATTACACGATTTTCTTTTTATTAATTTCGATTACAATGCTCCTCATAGCTATGAGTGACTTTAAATATACAATTATTCCCGACCAATTCACAATTGCACTTGCAGTGCTTTGTGTTGCTCTTGCAATAACCGACCTTTTCACGCAGCAAATCTTTATTAAAGAATGGTGGAGTATTCCGCTTGGTGCTGTATGCGGCGGCGGTTCGCTTATGCTTATAAATTTATTTTCTATTGTAATTCTCAAAAAGAACGGAATGGGCTTCGGCGATGTAAAACTTATGCTTGCACTTGGTGCCTGCCTTGGTTTTCCTATGGTATTTTCAGGACTTTTAATCGCCGTATTTATAGCTTTCCTTTATATAATATTTTTGCTTATCAAAAAAATATTTTCAAAAAACGAAGTATCAAGCTATTTTCCCTTTGGCCCTTTTCTTTGCATTGGCTCACTATGCAGTATGTTTTTAGTTAATGTTATAAACTATGGCTTAGATCTCTATTTCTCTCTCTTTAGCCTTAGTTATTAATCTTTATTCCCCTGAAAGGATGATAATATATGAAGAACTCTGTTTTTAACTTGAGTGACGATCTCGTTAAAAGCGGTATAGTAAGTTTAAAAACATTAAAGCGTATTGAAATGCTTTATATGGAAGACAATACTCTTACTCTTGAACGTGCGTTGATAAAAGAAGGCGTTGTCACAGAGGAGCAGATTTATGACATTATGGCAAAGAAAATGCATTTGCCGCTTGTTGACCTTACTTCCTACTACATATCAGACGATGTAGCCCGGCTCATTCCGGAGCAGATGATGGAAGACCTCGGCGTTATGCCGCTTACCATTGAAGGCAATTATCTCTTGATTGCCATGACAAATCCGCTTGATTATAAAGCAATTTATACTCTCAACAACTATACAAAAAGAAAAATAAAAACCGCTATATGTACTCCTACACAACTTAAAATCAAACTTGACGAAATTTTCAGTGTGTCGGACAAAGAAGCGGTAATAGACGAGGCTCAGGAATTTGTACAGAGCCAGATGAAAAAAACCGAGGACACGGTATCTACCGAAGATCAGGAAGATGTCGAAGATCAGCCTATCATTAAATTTGTAAACAATATGATAGCCGAGGCTGTAAGACAGCGTGTATCTGATATTCACCTTGAGCCTCAGGAAAAGAAATTGGTAATTCGTTTCCGTGTTGACGGTAAACTTATTAAATATATGGACTCAAGCAAGGAGCTTGCTCCCTCTGTAACGAGCCGTATTAAATTTATCAGCGGTATGAACATTGCGGAAAAAAGAATTCCGCAGGACGGTAGAATTCACTATACTATCAATAATCAAAAAATTGATATGCGTGTATCTTCTCTTCCTTGTGTTTATGGCGAAAAAATCGTAATCAGAATTACAACCGCACTCGGTATGAAGCTTGATAAAAAGAACATCGGTTTTCTCCCCGAAAACCTTGAGAAATTCGACCAGCTTTTGACATCAAGCCGTGGTATCATTCTTCTTTCGGGTGCAACAGGTTCAGGTAAGTCAACCACACTTTACGCTGCTCTTTCATCTCTTAACACCGAAGACAAAAACATTGTAACAGTTGAAAACCCTGTCGAAATGGTTTTGCCGGGTGCTACACAGGTTAATATCAATGAAAAAGCAGGACTTACATTTGCAAGCGTTCTTCGTTCTATCCTCCGTCAGGACCCTGATATTATTATGATCGGTGAGATTCGTGACCAGGAAACCGCAGATATCGCAGCAAGAGCCGCTATCACAGGTCACCTTGTACTTTCAACAATCCATACATATAACGCAGCCAGCTCGGTTGTCCGACTTATTGATATGGGTGTTGAACCTTATATGGTATCTTCTTCTATGCTCGGCGTTATTGCCCAAAAGCTTGTAAGAAGACTTTGCCCGGAGTGTAAGCAAGCATATGATGCAACAGATGACGAGCTTAGACTTCTCGGACTCCCTATCACCAAACAGCTCACACTTTACAAACCGGGTCAGTGCCCTGCTTGTAACAACATAGGTTATAAGGGAAGAATTGCCGTTCACGAGGTTATGCCTGTTTCAAGATCTATTAAAAATGCCATTCATCTTGGAAAAACCACAGATGAAATTGACACAATAGCAAGAGAAGAGGGTATGATTTCACTTCGTGATAACCTTAAAAAGCTGTTGTATGACGGTATTATATCATTTGATACATTCATTGACACTGTATCAGAAATCTATCAGGAAGATTAAGGAGTAAGTTTTATGGAATTTGATGAGATGGTCAGATTTGCCGTTGAAAACGGTGCGTCTGATATTCACCTTGCAAGCAATAACTTGCCTTCTTACCGTAAAAACGGTAAAATTATGAGCTACAAAGGCACAGAGATTCTTGACGAGGACACAGTTATGAAGTATATTGACGAGGTTCTTGAGCCTGCCGATTACCTTAAGTTCTGCAACACAGGCGATATCGACTCGGCTTATCAGTTTGGAAACCTCGCACGATTCAGAGTTAATGCATTCAAGCAGCGCCACGGTGCGACGCTTGTAATGCGTGTAATCAAATTGAATCCTCCAAAACTCGGCGATTTAAATTTGCCGCAGTCTATTGCAAAAATTCTTAACCTGCAGGAAGGTCTTGTACTTGTAACAGGTCCTACCGGTAGCGGTAAGTCAACAACACTTGCAGCTCTTATCAATGAAATTAACCATCGAGAAGAACTGCACATTATCACAATTGAAGACCCTGTTGAGTATATGCACTCCCCTGCAAAATGTATTATTAACCAGAGAGAAGTCGGCCAAGACAGTGAAACTTACTCGACAGCACTTAAATCGGCACTTCGTGAAGACCCTGATATTATCCTCATGGGTGAGATTCGTGACCTTGAGTCAATGTCAATCGCTCTTCGTGCAGCAGAAACAGGCCACCTTGTTTTTTCAACACTTCATACAGAGAGTGCCGCAAAAACAATCGACCGTCTTATAGATATGTTTCCTGTTGAAAGGCAGAAACAGGCACTCAACCAGCTTTCAACCACACTTAAGGCAGTAATTTCACAGCGTTTGCTTCCAAGATCAGACCGTCCGGGCCGTATCGGCGCATTTGAAATTATGTTTGTTAATACTGCTATCGCTAACCTTATCCGTGAAGATAAGATTCCGCAGATTGAACAGATGATTTCTTTGAACCAGCAGACAGGTATGATTACAAGAAAGTTAAGTATCGAAAACCTCCTCAAAAGAGGACTTATTTCAAAAGAAACTGCCGACAAGTACAGTTACGATGTGGCTGATAACGCAGCACTTACAGGCGGCAACAATTCTCCGCAGCCGGGCGTACCGGGAATACCACAGCAAACACCGCAGCAGTTGACAGCTCCAATGCCACAGTATTCTAATCTCCCGCAAAACAGCACAAACGCTTATCTTAACAGGAGGTAAAAATAATGGAATTTTCTTATGTAGCGGTAAACGAAAAAAACCGTAAATATCGTAACCGTATGACAGCAAACACCAAGGAAGAGGTTAAGCGAAAGCTTGAACAGCGTGGTCTTATCGCTATTTCCATTGATGAAGTAAAAAAAGGTTCGCAGGAAGATATTCCGATCTGGCAGCGTGATCTTGGCGGTTCAAAAGATGTGCATACATTAAAAATCAGTAACAAGCGACTTCTTACATTTATGCACCAGATGGCATTGATGATTCGTTCGGGTATTTCGCTTTCGGTTGCAATGGCCGTAATGTGTGACACTGAAAAAGATAAGAATATGTTGAGAATTTTACAGGAAATAACTGCAAACCTCTACAACGGTATTACTCTTTCGCAGTCGCTAAGCTCATTTAAAACTTTCCCGACTGTTTATGTAAACATTATTCAAACAGGTGAGGCAAACGGTCGACTTGATGAAGCATTTGATAAGTGCGTTAGTCTTCTCAAAAAGGAAATCACACTTAAGAACAAGATCAAGGGTGCAATGATTTACCCTATCTTCCTCCTCATTCTTACAATCGGACTTATCATAGTAATGAGTGTAGTTGTACTTCCGTCATTTAAAGAATTGTTTGAAAGTTTTGACTCCGAACTTCCGATAATGACGCAGATTACAATGGGTATTTCAGATGTACTTCTTCATTACGGCTGGCTCGTTGTTCTTATTATCGTTGCACTTGTAGTTACACTCAGAATTCTTTACAAAAAGAACTATTCATTCTGTATGTGGTGGTCAACATTCCAGCTTAAAATCCCGATTATCGGCGAAGTTTTAAGACTTAACCAGCTTACAAGATTTGCAAATATGATGGCAACACTTACTTCTTCCGGTGTAAACATTCTTTACTCACTTGAACTTTCAAGAGATGTAGTAGGCAACAAATTTATGTCCGACTGCCTTAACCAGGTAATTGAAGATGTAAGAATCGGTACACCGATCAATATTTCTCTTTCAAGATATCCAAAAGCTTTCGATCCGCTCTTTGTATCAATGATAAGAGTCGGTGAGGAAAGCGGTATGCTCAGTGATTCCCTTAACAAAATGGCAGATATGTACGACGAACAGGCAACCGACGCTACACAGCGTATGACAGACGCAATGACACCTGCAATGACAATCATTATCGCAGGTATCGTAGGTTTCGTTGTAATTTCTATCGTACAGGCAATGTTCGGTATGTATTCAGTTATCACAGCCTAACAGTGATAATTTATAGCAGACGAAAGGAGATCTTTATGAAAAAACTTCATACAAAGAAAAGAAGAATAAACAGCAAAAAAGGTATTTCCATGGTTCTTGCAATGGCTTTGGTTGCAGTTTTGTTTTTATCGACAACTACTTTCTTATCTATTGCAATGCTCCAGCAAAAAGAAACCGGTACTACAATGAACTCCCGTCAGGCATATGTATCAGCAAAAAGTGCACTTGATATAGCAAAAGAACTGTTAAACGACGGTAAACTTTCATTACCTGATTCAGGATCACTTTACTATGTTTTTTACTATGTTGAAGGAGATCCGAATGTTCATGTAGAAGAATTCACCAGCTCTGAACTTGCATTAAAATGGATTAACAATCCATCTCATGCAAGTTATACTATAATAGGTAATGCTTATATTAAAATTACTAAAAATGCAGACGGTAGTTACACTATGACTGCCGTTGGCAAAGAAAATAAATATGACTATTCAGGTGATGGAAATACAGGTGATCTTTCAACCAAATTTGATGTAAAATATAATTTAGTTGAAAAAGAAGAAATAGCTAACCTCACTATGAAGCAAAAAACAATTACTTCACCGACCGGCAATAAATTTTTAATGCTTGGTGATCAAACTTCATTTTCACTTCTTCGTTCTGTAAGAAAAACTTTAAACGAAGGAGATACCACATTTCGTACCTTACAGGACTATGATACTGACAATGACAATAAATCAATAATTTATATTCCTAAAAACGAAGCTGGCAGTACACCACTCACAACTTGCTTTCCTCTTGTATTTGATAAAGCAGTAAAAAGTACAAGTAACGGTGATAGTAGACTTAAATTTACAGCATATGATAACGGCATTTACTTTTTAGGCAATTACACCGGATCAAAAGTAAAAAGTGACTATAATTCCGAAGCAGTTGATATAAGTTTTTACACAAACTCAGACGCTTACGGTACAGCCTTAGAATGTAAATATCTTGTAATTGGCGGAAATATGGTATGTCGTCCGGCCACCGGCGAATCCGGCATTACACTTAAATACTCCGGCAGCTCTTATAATACCGATAAAGGTGTTGTAATATACTTTACTAAAGATTGTAAGCTTATGACTTATAATAATAGCAAGCAAATAACTAAAACAGTAGAGTATAAAAAAGGATATTATTATATTAACTTAGGTGACAACAATACAGCCGTTGATTTATTTTCAGAAAATACCAAAAAAAGTGCTGTAAAAATTGCTACAAACAGTGAAGAATACAAAAGGGTTAACAGTATTGATATGTATAGTTCTATGGTTGATACAAACGGCAAACTAAAGGACATACATTCAGCTTACGAAGGTAACTGGGAAAAGGGCAAAGAAAGAGTTTATATTTTGAATGACAATGGAGCTTTCAACACAGATCCAAATTCAAACAGCTACTCCAATACACCTCGAACAACATTTACTAAAGGATGGAAAGACTACTACATTTATTGTTCACCATCCGAAATGCCAACAGCTAGTGGATATTATGATATGTATTCAGGCAAAGAATTTAATTATCTTTGGTACAATATAAAACCAATGGAATTTAATGGAAATATCGATATGTCAATTCATAGTAGTAATATTACATTATCAATTGGTCCCGATGAAAAAGAAACTGTTTATTATAACAATAAAATTAAGAACAGCAACGGCAATACATACTTTCCTTATTCTTTCAATCAAACTATTCTTCCTACTAGCGATTTTGCTACTGACAGTAATACTCAAAAATTCACAGCAGAAGGTTCAAATATAATCAAACAAATAAACAGTTCAGCATCATTTAGTGTAAAACCTTATTGGAATGAAAAATCGTTTACTCTTAAAGTAGTAAATGATTTTATTGTAGAAATGTCAGATGGTACATCATATACCATAAAAGCCGATGATTACACAGATATTCCGGAGACAGGACTTAACTTATTTTCAAATGATGCAAAAAAATACTTTGAAGATCATTCTACTTCACGAGTTGATTCTAACTCATCGAGTATTAAATGGGTGGAAGATAACGCTATTAATACTTCAGTAGACAGCAGTAACCTCGACCAAAGCAGTTCAGTTGTAAATTTTAAAGCAACAGGCGGCGGAACACTTAAAGAGGATAGTACATATAAGGGCAGAGCTATTTACTGTGATTTTGGTAATGGTTCTTCGGGTAAAGATGCTATTGTAACATATGGAAACAATGCAACCTTAAAAGCAGATGTTGTTTCAATCGGAGCGGATTTACTTGAAAGAAAAGACGGAAAAGGACTTAAAATTAATACTTATAGTGCACATAAGGAATCGACATGTGTTGTAGACGGTAATCCTATTGACGGTTCCATGCTTCAGATTACTCGTAAAACTACTCTCAAATTTAATGATGATAATGCTAATTCTATAACTTTAAGTCCGGGTTACTATTTCTTCCCGGGTATTACAGGTGATTTTGATATTTTAAGCAAAGCTTTTTGGGAAAAATGGAGTTCTTCAAATCCATATTACAAAGCAGAAAAATTAGGCGACGGTACTAAAGCTTATAAAAAGGTAATTGTTACAACTAAAATGGATCCTGTTGACTTTGAAGGGAAGTATTTCTAATGAAGAAGAAGAACCTTAAATTTAAAAAATATTTAAAAAGTAAAAAAGGCTTTTCTCTTCTTGAGTTGGTATGTGCAATTATGATCATGGCAATAGCCGTTTCGGCTACTGCCACCGGTCTTAATATCAGTAATCAGTCCATTACTAAAAACAGTCTTATGGACAAAGCTTCTGCAAAAGCACAAATGTATTGCGATGTAATTATGACATATGTTGAAAAAACACCGTCAAATGATCCATATGACGGTTGGGATTCATTAACTGATGCACAAAAGAATGCTAATAAACTTTTTAACACTCCGCCTAATCAAACATATGCTTTTACAAGCGATATTAAAAACAAAATTGATACAGATGTAAAATCTCTTGACAATACTTTTTCAGCAGAACAATATACTTCTGCAAATATCGACAATAGAGATTTTAACAAAAATGAAGTTGCTTATACAATTCAAAAAGAAGGTTCTTACACTAATTCTGATGGTATAAGTATGGTATCATACAAAATCACTGTTTATATTGATTACGGTACAAATGGTACAACTTCATGTACCGGTATTATCACTAAATCCAAATATGTTCAATAAGGAGGATGCAAATGATTAAAATATTAAATAAATTAAAAAAACATCTCTCCAAGCGCTCCGTAAAAAATAAAATCGGTTCAACGCTTATTGAACTTATAGCTGTTGTATGCATTCTTTCTATTGCCTCTACTGTAAGCATAAGCGGATTATTTGCTATGGCCAATATTGCAAAAAGAGGTCAGGATCTTTCCCTTTGCGAACGCACAAGCGATATGATTTCTAAACAACTTTCAATTTATGGTAATACCTCAAACTATGTTCAATCATATGATTCAAAACCTCCTCTCGAAGCATATGACGAAAGTGCAAGACCAAGTGGTTTTATGGATGTAGATAATGGTATCGGTAATAAAAGTGATTACTTTTTATATGCAGATCCAAATACAAAATACAGATTAATTCTTGCTAAGTTTGATACTTCATCGGGCGATCCTACAGGACATAAGCTTACACCAATAGTCAGTATTGACAATGTAAAATCAATTAAATTCGACCTTAAACAACTTAATACTGATGAAAAAAAATATATTCTTCAATATACAGTAACAACAGTAGGAAGCAATGTATGGGATAAGGATACTGATAAACGAGTTGAGTACACTATTTCAAGCGGAGTAGTTTTGAATAATACAAATAATTCTTCTACTATACCCACCCCGCTGCAATATTCAACCATAACAACAAAAACTTCATTAACTGAAGCAAATACAACCTATATCAGAATACAAACCTCAAGCAGAAGTGATCTTGATATTTACTAAAAGTTAAAAGTCTTAAACAAAAAGCTGTAAAAAACAGCATATCAAAAAAGCCGAGATTCACAAAAAAGTGAGTCTCGGTGATTTTTTTCTTATATTCTTGAAATTGTATAAAAATATGAAGAATATTGAATACTTATTGTCTGTGCTTTGTACTGTTTTTCTTCCATACCCGGCTGTATTTATTTTCATTGGCAGTTATCTTTGTTCCGTCAAGGTGTTTATTTAGATCAATATGACGAAAAACCTCTTTAAATATATATACCGGATCAGAAATTTCTATTATTTTTCAATTTCCGGTTATAATTTTAATTGATACGGTGTATAATATACCTTGTTTATATGGTTTTTCATTACAAATAAATTATATCACAAAAACGACTGCATTCCTACCTTTCGGTTAGAATGCAGTCGTTTTTTATCTGGGTTGTTTTTTACAGCTCCATAAATTATGTAGCTATTAACTTAGTTTGTTGTAATAAAAGGACGAATTGCAGACGCAACGGTTGAAATCGGGTGCGACTGTAAGAACACTCTGCCCGGTCCTGTAATAACTGTATTAAACAAACCCTCTCCGCCGAGGAACATATTCTTAACACCCTTAATACGCTGGATGTCCATTTGACAAGATGCATCCATTGCAGCAAGGTTGCCTGTATCAACAACAATCTGCTGACCGGGTGCAAGGTTATACTGCTTGCAGTAGCCGTCAATCTCAACAAAAGCAGTTCCGTAACCCGATAGCTTTTGAAGTATGAATCCTTCGCCTCCAAAAAAGCCTGCACCCGCTTTTTTATTAAAATGTACAGAGAGGTCAACAGTTGCAGAACTTGCAAGGAACCCCGATTTCTGAACGATTATAGGCATATTAGGCTGAATCTCAAAAGGAATGATTGAACCCGGGAAAGATGAAGCAAGAGTAATGAAGCCCGGACCGCCCATAGCTGTGTAGCGGTTCTGCATAATAGACTCTCCCGACATCATTTTGCTGAACATCTTGCCTACGCCGCCGCCTGAAGTTTCCATATTAAGGTTAGGTGACATCCATACCATTCCGCCGCCCTGTGTAATAATAGTTTCGCCGTTTTCAAGAGATACCTCCACTATCGGAAGTGAACCTCCCTCAATTTTGTATTGCATAGATAAACCTCCATAAATGTTTATTATCAGCATTATATCATATATCAAATGCAATGTAAATAAAATTTTACATATATACATCAAAAGACTTCCATTTGCAGAAGTCTTTTTTACTTATGTTTATTCACCTGTCAAATGTACAACTGTTGCCGTATGCCCTACTGCTTTTAAAAACTTATCAAAAACATCTGTTGTTTTTATTTTAAGGCTCGATGTATTCACGCATGGGTGACATCCTACATATTCACCTTTTAAAACATCTTCATCTACAAGCAAAGTGACTGCGTTTTCTTTGTCATTCATAAGTCCCATAACACTAACCGAACCGGGCAGAATATCAAGGTACTCTTCCATAGCCTCGGCAGACGCAAAAGAAAGTCTTGCCGAATTAATTTGACTTGAAAGTTCCTTTGTTTTAAAAGGCTTGTCCCCCGGCATCATTAAAAGATAAAATTTAGTTTTCTGCCTGTTGCACAAAAACAGATTTTTACAAATAAGTACATCAAGTACCTTGTCAATTTCATTGCACGCCTCCATAGTATCGGCATGGCCGTGATCTGTTCGCAGATACTCTATGCCAAGGCTGTCGAGCAAATCATATACTCTGACTTCCCTGTCAAGTCTTCCCTCAATATTCTGCGGTCTGCCTTTGTATAATTCCACCGCTGTCATCTCCTAACATTATTACTACTAATATAATAATGGATTACTCTCCCTTTGTCAAAGAAAAACAGAGCGACTGCACAACACAATCGCTCTGTAATTTATTTATCTTTCATATACTGTGTCGTAATCACCATATTCAGGAACATTAAAATACTCAGAGTTTTTATTAAGTGTATAGTCAGCTTTAAGTAAGCCGTACTTTTTGAGTACCTCAATGGTATTTGTATATGACTTCGGTACAAAGTAATACTCATATTCTGTACTGTTAGTACCGAAAATAAATTTTTTAGCTTTTTCAGGATCATAATTAGTATATGTTAATTGAATTTTGCAGACATAATCCTTAGAATACTTTTCTCTGATATATTTAAGAGAATCAAAGCTGTAAACCGAATCCTCGTCATTAGAAGAATCATAAAAAATATCATCATTGTAAAGAAGTGCAAACGGATCATACAAAACACCGTTAAGATAAGCAGTGTCAGCCTCAAGGTCTTTTTTAAATGCTGCGTTTATATCATTCATAATACTGTTCTTTGCAGCAATTTCTTTTGGATCTTTTTCTTTTTCATCATATGAATACTCGCCATAGTTTTCTATGGTCGACGAATATACACTGTCCTCGGAATATGTTTTGGTCAAAGCATAAACAGTCACACTGCTTACTTGGAAATTTTCGTTCAGACCGGCATTTGCCACACCCGAGTATTTCATAATATACGGCTTTGATGAAAGCACAGGTTTGGCGGCAGTGTAAATTTGTGTAAATCCAGATGAACTATAACCGTAATCAACATCATATGTATCATCGGTATAATCAATCGGCTCATAACCAAATGTCGCAGCCATTTCAAGCAGATTCTTAGAATAGTATCTTGTCACGGTTCTTCCGCTGTTTAGCTTGTAGGCAACGGTAATTATCTCGTCGCTTGCATATTCTCTGAGGGTATTGTAAAGCATACTGCCCCACACACTTGAAAATTTAGCCTTAGAAGTTGTATTCGTCTTTTTCTTGGTGAGAATTTCATTGTGAACATTAATAATAGATTTAATGTCAGCTTCATCTGTAAAATCGCCCGCACTCTTTGTGTAATATTTCGATATATTCTTGCCGACAGTGCTATACTCTGAACAAATCAAACCCGCACTCTTTACATCTTCTGATTTAGGCACATAATTATTGTAGCCGAACACATCAAGATTAATAAGAATCACACCGACAATTACCACAACAGCAAGACCTGCATAAATCGGAATAGTTCTTACAATCTGCTTTAAGCCTTTGTAGAAAATCATATGAACGATAAGGAATGTCGGCGCACTTGCAAGAATAAAACCAAAAACAAAACCGCCTACGCCATTGCCAAAAACATTTATAGCGCCGAACATAGTTCCGAGGAACATACCTGCAAGGAATGAAACTATAACTTTTATTATATGGCAAGGAATGTAATATGCAAAGGAAGTCTGCGCTCTTTCGGATCTTCTCTTCATAATCAGCAATGTACCCAAAGCAATGCAGACTACACTGAAAATTATCCAATAAATAAGATTGTTGCCAAAGTAAGCAGAAATAGGATTGAGTGCATTTGTTATAAAACTGTCAGAAAAATTACCCGTGTATGAGCCTGTAAAGAAAGCGTCGATATAAGCCCTTACAAAAACCATAGATAACGGATAGCAGGCACAAACCGCAATAAACATAATAACAGTATTAAATGTAGTACCACAGCAAGCAGACAGAAAACCGTATGCGCTTATGCAGGCAAGAGTACCCACAATAAAATTAACATACATATTTGTTACCTGCGGAAGTAAAAGCGTACCCGTACAAACAGACGCAATAGCAATAATGCCCATAAATACAAGCATAGGAATGATAGAGAACAAATAAGCTGCACCGTACTTGGCGAGGAAAAGTCTTGCTCTGCTTATAGGAAGCGAACCGTAAAAATCGACTTTACGCTTGTTGTGCATATACGAGAATATCTGCACAGTATAAATAATAGCAAAAATAAGTGTAAGAAAACCGATAATGGTAGATGAAATAACCTGAAAAACCTGCATTTTTTCGCTTAGAGATATTTTCGGTGAACTTTCAGTTGAAAACAAAGGCGAAAATGAGGTTTGATCTGCCGTAAGCACAAAAACAAGTGTAAAAATTATTACAGTAAATACCGACGCCAAAATCGTATATACCATCAACGAGCCTTTACAGCCTTTCAAATCCCATAGAATAACCGAAAAAATCTGCTTGAGCTTATCTTTAAAGGATACTGTGGATGTCATATCCTGCCGCCCCCATTTCACTAATAAATATTTCCTCCAAAGTAAGAGGTATTGCAGAAACAAAAGCAGGATTAAGTGCCTTAAGCTTTGGCATAAACTCCTCTTCCGTTCCCTTTATTGTAAGATTAAATATATTGCCGTTGCGGGTTATATTAATTGCATTAATACCCTCAAATATATTCGGCTTATACGGCAACTCCGTAAATGCCACCTGTACCTTGCGCAAACCGTGCCTTAAATCGTCAATACCACGCTCAAGCATCATATGTCCCCTATGCATAAGGCAAAGTCTGTCGCACAAATCTTCAAGCTCTCTCAAGTTATGAGAGGCAATTACAACGGTTGTATTATTATCTGCCACCTTTTCGGCAAGCAGGCTTTTGAGCATATGTCTTACTACAGGGTCAAGACCGTCAAATATTTCGTCAAGGAATAAATATTTCGGACAGGTTGAAAGCGCCAAAATAAGCGCCGCCTGTCTTTGCATACCCTTTGACATATTAATAATAGGTGCGTTTATGTTAATCGGGAAAATTGAACAAAGTCTGTTATATTCCTGTTCGCTCCAATTCGGATAAAGTCGTCTGTAAAGAAAAGCCGTACTCTCTACCGTACTTGTATTGTAAAAATACGGGAAGTCAGGTATAAAAAAGCATTCTCCTTTAGTTACGGGATTATCAAAATGCTGTATGCCGTCAACTTTTACAGTTCCTCCGTCAGGTGCATATACTCCCGCAAGCATACGCAAAAGTGTTGATTTACCGCTGCCGTTACTGCCTACAAGACCTACAACCGCACCGTTTGGAATATTCACGGTCATATTATCTACAGCATTAACCTTGCCGAACCTCTTGGTAAGTCCGCAAATTTCAATCATCAATGCCACCTCCGTTATAAATATTTTCAATAATTCTATTAAGCTCTGCCTTGTCAATGCTCAATAAATTTGCTCTTTTTGTGCTCTGTTTAAAATCATCGAGCGCCATGGCTCTTTCGGCACAATCCTTTGTCAGTTTATCGGATACATAACTTCCCCGTCCGACATTGGATACAATATACCCGTCATTTTCAAGCAATTTATATGCTTTTGCTACGGTATTAGGGTTAATGCCAAGCTCAGATGCAAGACTTCTTACAGGCAACAATTTATCACCCGGCTTCAATACTCCCGCTGATGCAAGACGAATTATATTGGTACAAATTTGTTCATAAATCGGTACTCTTGATGTCAAGTCAATCTGAATCATTATTCTACCTCCAATCTTATAAATTGCACTCATTGGATTTATTGTATTAATTTAAATAGTACATCTTAAATATATACTATTTAATTATTTTTGTCAATACTTTTTATCATTTTAGTAAATTTTATTCGATTGTCATTTTTTGTTCTGAATATGTAATCTATTATACAACAATATTATATGTGCAAAAAACGCAGAAAAAGAAAAAAGCAAGACAAAGTCTTGCTCTTTTCTATGCTCACAAAAATTAAAAGAAAGAAATAACTATAAACTTTTTCAAAACATATAATTGAAAATTTGTTATAATTTATCTTATGGCTTTATTATAGCACATAATACTTCAAAATCAAGCATATTTTTTAATTTCATTCAAAATCAGCCATTTATATATGTTGTATAAGCTTTGTATGTGATATTTGTGCAATTTGTACATCAGAAGAAATTTAACTCTTTTAAAAAATAAATCCAGCCGAATAAAGTAAAACACGAAAGCATAGTTGTAAAAACTACGGTACCTGCCGATAATTCATAATCGCTGTCCATTTGCCTTGCCATGGTATAAGAAGACACAGCGCAGGGCGATGCAAAAATTCCGATAAGCGAAACTAAATCAATTCCCCTGAAACCAATCATAATAGCTACGGAAAGACTGATTGCAGGCACAATAATAAGTCTTGCAAAAATAACCGCAATAAGGTTTTTCTTGTATCTTTTTATGCTTGCAAATTCAAAAGATGCTCCGAGCACAATCAACGCAAGCGGTGTTGCCGCCGATGCCATATCAGAAATAACGCTCTCTGCAATTTCATGTAATTTAATACCGAAAACCGCAAACAAAATACCTGCAACCGAGCCGATAATCAGCGGATTTGTAACTATACCTTTGAGAATTTTTGTAATTTTTATACTCTCTCCCCTGAATACTTCAAGTGTTATTACAGCCAGAATATTATACATCGGAACAATAACCGTGACAAGCATAGATGTCATACCAAGTCTGCCGCTGCCAAAGATATTACCTACAATCGGCAAACCCATAAGCACAAAATTACTCCTGTAAATCGCCTGGATTAGCGCACCACGACTTTTATTTGATTTTTCAAAAATTAAAGCAAAACCAACCGACAAACCGTAAATAACCGCTACGGCAACAACCGCATACAAAAGAAGTGATGCATTAAAATCTGCCGACAAATCAAAAGCATATATATTGTTAAACATCAAGAACGGAAAGAAAACATTAAAAACGATTTTGTTAAGCACAGGCAAATGAGCCTCTTCAATCACCTTCATTTTTCGCACAGTAAAACCTATAGCAAGCATTATAAACATAGGCAGTACCGCATACAGAGCCACAAAAAAATTAGACATTCTACCATCTCCTCAAAGAAAGCATAGCATATATTTTTTATAAATACAATATAATTTACATATATTGACTTATGATAGCTTTTGTGCTATCATAATCATATACTAAATATACAAAGGTACAATATATGTATAGAATTGAATTTTACGAAAACGCAAACTGTGAATCAGAACTTTGGAATTTTCTTGAAAAACTAAGAAAACAGTCCAAAACAAATAAAGATGCAAGAATACAATATAAACAAATTATTTTTTACATTGAATTACTGCAAAACAACGGTACTAAACTAAATGAAAACATTACCAAACATCTTGACGAAGATATATGGGAGCTTCGCCCGGGTAATAACAGAATTTTTTATTTCTTTGTTAAAAATGATACTTTTGTCTTACTGCATCATTTCAGAAAAAAATCTCAAAAAACTCCTCGTAGGGAAATTGAAAAAGCAAAATCAGAAAGAAATGATTATCTGAACAGAAATAAGGGAGGTAACTCATAATGAAAAGTTGGAATGATTACAAAAACTTTGTTAAAAATGAAGACAGCACCGCAAAACAAGACATAGAAGAAATGGAAGAGCTTGCAGGAATTGTCGGCGCAATTATTGAAAAAAGAAATTCACTGGGTCTAAGCCAGCGTGAGTTAGCTGATATTTGCGGTATTCCTCAATCATCTGTAGCAAGAATCGAAACATTTAAAACCACCCCCAAAATTGATACTTTATTAAAAATTATGCAGCATTTAGGACTTAAGCTGACTGTGTCATCTGTATAAAATTATAAACATCTTTCCCATTCCATTCACTTAAATATCATTGAAAAAAGCGGTGTAATGTGTTAGAATAGTTTATAATATAAGTGAAAGGTTCTGAAAACTTGAAAAAATGTGATTATTGCGCAAAAGAAATATCCTATTTTGAACAATATTGCAGTGAAGAATGTCACGGCAATGCAAATAAATATTACGAAACTACCGAAAAGTACGGTAAATTGTTCAGCATTATAAATATGATTTGCTTTTTCGGTATTCCTATCGGAATTTTTCTTTTTGCGTTTTTGCGAACTGCGGGAATGATAATTACAGTCGCAAGCTGCGATATTCTCGGCGTAATGCTTATTTTACTTCCGTTTCCCACCGAAAATATGATTTCAAAGTACAAGCTGAAAAAAGCAACGAAAATTACCCGTATTATCGGACTTGCCGTAATCGGCCTCGGATTTATGTTTTTAATCTTTATGTTATTGTTCCCGATTATTTTCCCTGATTAACTGAATATTTATTTTAAAAGCGTCAATAATATTTTTACAATTATAATTAAGGAGGATTATTATGATTGATAAAATTGCCCTGACGCTTTTAATTATAGGCGGACTTAACTGGGGCTGTGTAGGTATTTTTCAGTTTGACCTTGTCGCCTGGATTTGCGGCGGTCAGACAGGAATTATAAGCCGAATTGTTTACATTCTCGTTGCGCTCGCCGCAATTTGGTGTATTTCACTTTTATTCAGAGATACCGACTCCGATACTGCGGTTAATAATGATTCCGTGTAACGCAAAAGGTGGCTGTCCGCTACGAACAGCCACCTTATTTTTATATGTAGTTTTAATTAAAGAGCCTCTACAATTTCCTTTGTATCTCTTGCAATAACAAGTTCTTCGTTAGTAGCAATAAGCTCAACTCTGATTTTTGAGTTTGGAGTTGAAAGTGTGCCTGTAACGCCGCACTTTGCTTTCTTGTTAAATTCCTTGTCCATCTCTACACCAAGGCAAGAAATGTAATCGCAAACAGTTTCACGAAGCTGTGGCTGATTTTCGCCGATACCGGCTGTAAATACAATAGCATCACAACCGCCGAGTGCAACATAGTAAGAACCGATTGTCTTTGCAATCTGATAATAAAGCATCTCGTGTGCGAGGTGTGCTCTGTGGTTGCCCTGCTGTTCTGCAGCGCAAACATCACGGTCATCGGAAGATACACCCGATACACCCAAAAGACCTGATTCCTTATTAAGAATCTTAAGCATTTCTTCTGCAGAAACATTCTCTTTTTCTGCAATAAATGTAATTACGGATGGGTCAAGAGAACCTGAACGAGTACCCATCATAAAGCCGCCGAGCGGAGTAAGACCCATTGATGTATCAATTACCTTGCCGCCCTTGATAGCTGTGATTGATGAACCGTTGCCGATGTGACAAGTAATGATTTTTGTATCTTCAATATTCTTGCCCATAAGTTCAGCCATTTTCTGTGATACATAACGGTGAGAAGTACCGTGGAAGCCGTAACGGCGGATACCGTACTTTTCATAGTATTTATATGGAATAGCAAACATATAAGCCTTTTCCGGCATTGTCTGATGGAAAGCGGTATCAAATACTACAACCTGAGGAACATCTTTGCCGAATACCTTTGTACAAGCATTGATACCCTGAATGTGAGCGGGGTTGTGGAGAGGAGCAAGAGGAGCAAGCTCTTCAATCTTCTTGATAACATCGTCTGTTACGAGAACCGACTTATTAAAATAGCTGCCGCCCTGCACTACTCTGTGACCGATTGCGCTAACCTCTGACAAATCCTTGATTGCACCATACTGCGGATCAAGAAGTGCGTCCTTAACAGCCTCAAAAGCCTGTGTATGATTAACCATCTCTGTTTTGCGTTCAATTTTTGTGCCGTCAGGAGCTTTAAAACCAATAAATGCACCCTCCTGACCGATTCTTTCACAGTTTCCTTTTGCAAGTACCTTTTCGCTGTCCATATCAATAAGCTGATATTTAAGTGATGAGCTGCCTGCGTTAATAACGAGAACCTTCATTATTATTCATCCTTTCAACTATATTAGTTGTCCTAAAGCGATTTTTGATATATAATATATCTGAGGACAATTAAAAGTCACTCTGTGAGTGTTACATTATAATGATAAAACTTTTTATAATAGTTTTCAAGTGATTTTTTTAATATCTGACAATAATTTTTTGCTTTTTCGAGGTAATGCTATGGCAATCGGCATAATTTGCGAATTTAACCCTTTTCATAACGGACATAAATATTTAATACAAAAGGCAAAAAGCCTTGTAAACGAGCCTGTTGCGGTCGTAATGAGCACAAACTTTACACAGCGTGGCGAAATCGCAATTACAGACAAATTCACAAGGGCAAAGTCTGCCCTGCTCGGCGGCGCTGACCTTGTAATAGAACTGCCTGTCGCCTATGCCGTATCAAATGCCGAAGTATTTGCAAAAAGCGGAGTTAAAATTCTCTCATCTTTCTCACGACTCACGCATCTTGCATTCGGTTGTGAAAACAGTGATATTGAACTTTTGAAACAGACAGCCGACGCACATAAAAATACTGCCGTACAATCGCTTGTGGCAAAGGAAATGCAAAACGGTTCGTATTATCCGAAAGCAATTGAATCTGCCGTGCGTGCAATATACGGCGATAAAACAGCCGAAATCCTTTCCACACCAAACAATGTGCTTGCCGTTGAATATCTTAAAGCATTGCCGAGCAACATATCACCACTGCCAATCCGTCGTGAGGGAGTTGAACACGACAGCGAAAACACTGAAAACGGTTTTGCCTCCGCATCATATATAAGAGAACAATTAAAGCAAGGCAAAAATATTGCGGAGTTTGCTCCTTTTGAACCGACAGAGCTTGCTCTGCCCAATAATTTGGAAACCGCCTTGCTGTATAAATTGCGCTCCATGTCTGTTCATCAGCTTGCCGATTTACCCGATGTAACCGAGGGACTTGAAAACAGAATTTACACGGCAGTGCACGAATATAATTCTGTTAATGAAATATTGTTTGCCGTAAAATCAAAGCGTTACACACTTGCAAGACTACGCAGAATTTTAATATGCGCACTTTTGAATATAACAAAAGAAATTCAAAACACCGAACCGTGCTATGCAAGAGTGCTCGGCTTTACAAATGACGGTGCAAAAATCCTGAAAAGCTGTACTCTCCCCGTTATAACCTCTGTAAAAAAAGGTTTGTCACTCGGAGGCAATACAGAAAAATTACTTAAAACAGAAATTTTCGCAACAGATGTTTTTTCACTCGCTGTAAATCCGCCTAAAAAGTGCGGAGCAGACTTCACAACGCCGATAATAAAAATATAAAATCAGTTACCGCAAAATAAATATCTGCTATAACTTGCAAATATTTTATTTTGTGGTAATATATATGTGTACAGTTAGTTTAGGCTAACCTCTATGTTGAAAAGAGGTAATTCTATGGCAAAGAAAAAATCAATTATAATGCTCTTATGCGGTATTTTAGGTTGCATATGTTTCGGATGCGGCGACAGCCTTTTATAAAAGAAATGATTAACTTTTCATTATATATCTAATGGCTTTCTTGTTGCTATCGCACTTTTAAAGGCTAACGCCGTTGTGTTCAAGCCGCCAAACAGCGAGCTGTTTGGCTATCGTTAGATTGCATAAACGGAAAGTATTTGTGGGCTTTGCCCACACCCACGACCTTTGAAAAGGTCGACCAAACTTTTATAATTAATTGGCAAATCAATTTGCTAAACCATAATTTACCCCAACTATTGACATAGAGCCTATAAATTTTATAACAATATAAATAAAAAAAGCAGTATCCTCATTAACTGCAGATACCACTAAAACATATAAGATACTATCAAATTTAAAATTAAATCTCGTTGCCTAACATCTTGCTCCCTCTCTCTTTAAACATCAATATTGCCGATTACTCAATTTTTATAAATCTCAAGATGTCAGGCAGAACGGATTTACATCAGTATGAAGAAATATGAATTTATCAACGCTATGTGCTCCGGTATCTGAAATTTTTTCAGATTATCGGTGTCTTCGTCCCCACCGAGCGCTAATAAAGGCATATAACCAAAACACTCTATATACAACAAATTTCCATGTTCGTTAACAGCTTTATAATACTGATTCAAAGAAAAAACTTCGTTTAAAAAGCTCTTGTCTGCAAGTCTTTTTAAAAAGAAATCAAAATCTTTGAGCATAAGTTCACATTTTCCGTAGCGAAGATACATTATACTTATATACTCGCCGCTTTCCAAGGTAATTATGTCACCAAATGCAGTTACAAAAATGGGAACTGCGTCTTTATACGGAAAGTATGTACTATCAATTATACTTTGATAATCATCGGGATTAATCACTTTAATATATCCGTTCATAAAAGTGCCTAATCCGTAATTTTGCCAAATTTTAAGCAAAGTTTCAGGAATTTTATTCTTGAATTTGTTAATAACATTGTCATTAACTTTTGCATATGATTGAAAATCCTGTAATGCAACTGTATTCAAGAGTATTTCTCCCTTTTTATTTTATACAAACCTCCGTACCGTTGCACAGCACCGCTTTACTTCACACATCATATCGCAGATGTATGAAGTAGCTGTGAAGTGCCATAATCAAAACCGCTAAATACAAAACTTCTAAATGTACTTGTTTTTCCTCTATTTACTGTTTTTATTATAGCACAAGGATTTTCATTTGTTACAGTTTGGGCAAAAACGCATTAAAAAAAGTCAAAAGTGATGTTTTTTATATGACAAATTAAAAATTATGTTGTATAATATCTTCTAAAGGGGGAATTTCGGTGCTTAATATTCTGCTTTGTGATGATGATAAATCAATACTCGAAAAAGTACGGTCACTTATAAGTAATCTTCAAAAAAACTATAAAATAGAATTTAATATAGATATGCGTACCTGCGGTGATTTTATTTTTAAAGAAAAACATTCTTACGACATCGCTATAGTCGATGTTCAAATGCCTGCCGTAAACGGACTTGAGGTATCGGAAAGATTAAAACAATTAAACCCCGACATTATTATTATGATTCTTACCTCATATCCGGCTTACCTTGACAGTGCAATGAAAATTCAGGTTTTCAGATATCTTTCAAAGCCGATTGACACTGAAAGGTTTAACAGAAATTTTCTTGAAGCCGTTGACTATTACAAGAAAATCAGTAAAAGTATTATAATAGAAAAATATGACGAAATTTTCACCGTAAAAACAAGGGATATTCTCTATATTGAAAACAGAAAACACGGTTCACTTATCGTTACTAAATACAAATCATACGAAACCAATAAGAAACCTGCCGAATGGTACGAAATAATCAATCAGCCTAACTGCTTTGTCCAATCGCATAAAAGCTATATCGTAAACTTACAGAATGTAATTAACTTTGATAAAAGTTCAATTACATTTCAGGGGGCCAATGAGAATCTTATGGAGCATTGCATTTCGCAAAGAAAATACGCAGAATTTAAAAAAGCCTTTTTTGATTTTGCGGGAGGTATTGTATGATAATTTTCAGCTATGCGACGGTAACGGTATTTGGGGCAATCATTTCTTACATATTTATTTCCAGCAAATTTGCTCAGAAAATGAGCAATATGGGTTTATTGTTATGTTTTTCATTATCTGCTGCACTGCAATTTATAATAAATACGGTAGGTGTGGAATATTCAAATATTGTAGCATTTTTAGCTTGCAATCTGTTGCTGTGTATTTTTTGCTTTAACACAAATGTTTTTCAAGCAATATTTACTTCAATTCTTCTCACATCTATAACTCTCATAACAAAAATGACTCTGCTGTTCCTTGTAATGGTAACTTTTAATATTGATATTAAAGGAATCACTGAGAACGGTATGATATTTTTCTTATTAAGCGGCAGCTCGCAGTTATTTTTCTTCTTTATTGCATACTTTGTATCTAAAATTTCCGTCAAAGAAAATAAAGAAAATTTGAAGCTAAATAAAACAAATATGCTTTTCTTTCTGCCGATGGCGTCAATACTTATCATATGCGGTATGTCATACATTTCGCTTAACTATAAACTTGACGAATTTACATATGTTTTGTTTGCGGTAGGCGCTTTGCTTTTAATGTATTCAAATATAGTTGTTTTTCTTGTACACGAAGACGTATTGAAAACTCAATACGAAAACACGGCGCTAAAGCTGCAAAAGCAAAAATCAGAAATTGATACCGAATATTACTCTATTTTACAAAATCAATACGAAAATTCTAATATTTTAATTCACGATATAAAACGCCACTTGCTTTCAATAAAAGAACTTTCAAACGAAAAAGACTTTGAAAGCATAAACAAATACATTGACAGTCTGTATGAAGATTATCAGATTAAATACTTAAAGAAATACAGCGATAACAAACTTATAAATGCAATCATAAACAGATATGTCAGTGCTTGCAAAGATAAAGAGATTGACTTCTACTGCGATATTCGAGATATAGATTTTTCTTGCATTTCAAATAACGATATAACATCATTACTTGATAATATTCTTGAAAACGCTCTCGAGGCAACGCAAAATGCCGATAACAAAAAAATTGAGCTTACAGTTAAGCAAACGAACACAAACTATATTGTAATCAACATATGGAATTACTGTGCAAGTGCTCCTAATCTTAAGGACGGCAAATTACAGACAACCAAAAGCAATAAATTTATTCACGGCTACGGAATAAAAAGTATAGAACGAATAGCAAAACAATACAACGGTAATGTAAGTCATAATTTTGACCCCGAAAATATGAAATTCACTCTCGCAGTTGTTTTGAAAATTAAATAAAATAATAACACAAAAAAGCGATGACTGATAAAAAAAGTGGTTCATCACTATTTTTGTGGGATGGTGAACGGACAGAAGGAATATAAAGATAGCGAATCAAGGTAAAGAAGAAGTCATCATCACGGTAACCGTAGCCGATTCGTTTGGATACCGCCGAAAAGTTTGTGTAAAAGTAAATAATAGACTTCCTTTCGAGCAATAATGGAAATAGAAAAATTAATGCTTAAAAGGAAGTTTTTTTAATGGCAAAAGCACCGGCAGAAATGATGAGAGAATTTGTAAGAAGTCAGAATTTCACATCAACAGATGAAGTGATGACAGCGACGAAAGATATGTTCAAGGACATTCTTCAGGAGGTTATGGAATGTGAACTTGCCGATGAACTCGGCTATGAGAAAAGCGAAAGGACGTCGAATGATGAATGTGGCAAAAAGTCGAAAAATTACAGAAATGGCTACTCGAAAAAGACGGTAAAAACGCAGATGGGCGAGCTTGAAATCAAAGTTCCGAGGGACAGAAACGGCGAATACGAACCCAAAATAATCAGCAAATACAACCGCAATGCAGACGGTATGGAAGAGAAAATCCTCTCACTTTATGCCTGCGGAATGAGCCGGCGTGATATTGCCGAACAAATCAAAAATCTGTATGATGTATAAATCTCCCCCGAGCTTGTCAGCAAGATAAGCGAGAAGATTATGCCTGATGTGACTGCTTGGCAAAATCGACCTCTTGAAGCAGTATATCCGTTTGTTTTTATGGATGCAATCCATTACAAAGTCAAGGAAAATCATCAGTATATCACGAAGGCTGCGTATGTAGTTTTGGGCATCAATTTTGACTGTCAGAAAGATATTCTCGGAATATGGATTGGCGAAAATGAGAGCAGTAAATTTTGGCTGAATGTGTTGAACGAACTCAAAACCCGTGGAATTAAAGATGTATTTCTGTTCTGCGTGGACGGTCTGACAGGTTTTAGACAGGCTATTGAAGCGGCTTTTCCGAACGCACAAATCCAGCGTTGCATCATTCATCAAATACGCTCAAGCACAAGGTTTGTAAGCTACAAACACATAAAGGAGCTGATGTCCGACCTAAAGAAAGTGTATCAGGCAATCAGCGAGGAAGAAGCTATGAACAACCTGATTTTGTTCAAGGACAAGTGGGGCAAAACTTATCCCTCCTGCGTAAAAAGTTGGGAGGGAAATTGGGATATTCTATCCACATTCTTCGCATATCCGCCCGAAGTTCGGAAGATAATATATACAACGAATATTATCGAAGGTTTGAACCGTCAGCTCAGGCAGATTACGAAGAACAAGCCGTCATTCACGAATGATGGCAGCCTGCGCAAAATGTTGTATTTAGCGTCGCAAAAGATTGTCGAACGCTGGACACAAAGATGTCGAAACTGGGACATAATTTTGAGCCAGTTATCGATAATATTTGAGGACAGAATACCGGCTTGACTTGCCCCTGAGAATAGAATTTCCTGTTTGCAAAATGTTATTCACGCAAGGCGTGTATAACATTCCGCAGACAGAAAAGAAAAGTTAACACGGGGCAAATCAGAAAGCCTGATTACACCGCAATCCGCTGTTTTGTTATTGCTTGAAAGAGATTATTATTTACACAATCTTATGGGGTGCCTCGTTTTCTACATCAATCACCAACGGCTTTATTGAGGGTTGCAACAACAAAATCAAAGTTCTCAAAAGAAATGCTTACGGCTACAGAAATTTTAAGCGTTTTCGTAACCGCATTTTACATATGTTTTCAAACAAACATATCAATTCTACAACAAAACAAGCGACAGTTTAATTTGCTGCCACTTGTAAATATCATTTTTCCATTTTTTCGGGTTACTCCAACTATTGACATTGAGCCTATATTTGATAATAAGCTTGTATTATAATATATGAAAACCTGATTTTGGTATGATTTATCTGTATCAAACTTTCTCTTTATAAATAAATTACAGCCCCAAACTACTGAAAATCATATTCAAATCTTCTTCCGGTGAAGTTACTTCTTCAAGAATGTTATTCTCTATTGCGTCAAGCATAATTTGCTCCTTATAGTGAAGCCTGTCGTATATTTGTTCTCCGATTGAATAATCGCCCAGATTACATGTAAACTTCTCCATAAAGTAATAATATTGAGTATACTGTCCATCAGGTAATCCAAGTCTGTGAATACGATCCTTCGACTGAAGAAGGTGCACAAGATTATAACTATACTCAAAATATATTGCATCATGACACAACTTATGAAGTGATACCGATTCTGCAAGTGTGTGCGGATTTGTTATCAAGACATCAAGCTCGCCGTTTCTGAATTGATCTAAAATTGAAGTTCTCTCTTCAATCGGCGTTGCACCGTAAATGCAACCAACTCTTATTCCATGTTTTTCAAGCTCTTTTGCAAGTCTATTCATTGAATCAACAAATATGCACCAAACTATTACAGGTTTTTTCTGATTAAATAGTTCAACAGATTTTGATATACAAGCCTTGAATTTTGAAGTTTGATCAACCTTTCCTATCAATTCTTTTATATCATCAGAATAATCTACAAAGTCAATGTTATCGGCGTCAGTTGTAATATCAAGAATATATTTAAATTCATTCAAATCAAGCTTGTTCAGCAACATTTGTGGATTTGATTCTAACTGAAGAAGTCGTATCATAAGCGTGAGCTTATTTTTTCTATACTTATTCAGCAATATTTTAAACAATTGATTTTCATATTTCGTTACCTTTGTTTCAAGTATTATATCTCTGTTTGCAAGTGGTACTCCAAGTTGACTTTTGGTAGTTCGGCAGTAAAAAGGTTTAATTTTAAAATTGATATTTTCAATATTCGCTTCTGTGGGATATCTCAATTGTTTTGTATCAAATCCGAAAAACTCATCATATTCATCTCTGTACAAAATATGCAACAAATTATAAATATCCATATATGAATTTGGAATCGGTGTTCCTGTAAGTGCTACAATATAGCCTGCGTTCTCAGAGGCATTATACACACTTGCCGCACGAGTCCCCATCTCACCGTTAAACAATTTAACCTTGTGCACCTCGTCCATTACAAGCAATGTTTCGCCGTCAATAATCCTCCTAAGCTCATCCAAGTAACTTTCTACGCCTTCATAGTTAAAAAGTAATAGATTTTTGTCACCGCTTTCGAACATAATGGCATACTTTTTATCGTCCAAATTATGATATTTTTCAGACTGAATATTCAAAACTTTAAGTTCTTGTTTACTGCCAAAACAAGCATTAAACTCATCAATCCATGAACCAAATGAATTTTTGGGACCTATCATCACGATTTTTTTTATTTTTTCAATATGTTTTAAGTAAGCATACATACCGTAGACAGAAGCAGTTTTTCCGGAACCGGGCACAGAAAAATTAGAAGATTTCTTCATAGTACACATAAAGAATGAGTCCCACATTTGCTGTTCTCTTAGTGGGCGATAAAGTTCATTATTAACAACTTCTTTGTACAGTTCAAACCGTTGTACAACATCAGAGGAATGTTGCTTTATCAATATTCCAATGTTTGATCTTTCTTTAATATATATTTCTTTTGCTTCGATATATTTCATTAGTCTGTCTGTCACAAGAAATATGTATCCTCTCTTGTTTGCATCGTCAAACATAATTGACATAATCTTTTTAAAAGAAATATATGTGAGGCTGTTTTTGAAATACTTTATTCGCTCTGTGCCATCATTTTTGTTTAGATATCTTTTTAATTTTAACTTAGAAAGTTTTCCGTTCCAGATTACAGACGGCTCAAGTCCTTCATTTATTCTCAACTGAAGGCAATTACCGTCATAATCAAGCACAACAGAATTATTACTGTCAGTCATTAGTTTCACCAAGCTCTTCCCTGATTATATTTATTGACTCCTGAACATTTTCAAGTTTCCTTCGCACAATCTCAAGCTGATCTTCATTAAGCTTTTTAAAAATATTAACATCAATCGAATCAAGTATGTTATACGCTTTTTCAACAAGTTGTGCAGGCTGATTTCTACTTGCATCACTCTCTGTTTTTGCCAACCATTTTTCGGTTGATAATGAAAATTCATTTCCCATTCCGGTACTTCTGAGAGCACTGATTGTACCTTCATTCATTTTGGGTGTTTCATCTATTTGATCAACTACTTTTTCTGTAGTATTCATTTGTTCATCAATAAAATCGTCCAAATACTTAGGATTCTCTGTAATTTTCTTAATTTTCCTCATATAACGAGTCATATCGCCCTCAGGCTGCATACAGAAATTAGCAAAAACTATATTTTTAATATCCTCTTTGCGGCCATCAGTATCACTGAATTTTTTCAATATTTTATAGAGTTCAAGAAGAGGATCGTTTAACTTAAGTTTTCTGACAAGGTGATATTGCTTAGGTGCACCGATAAACTCAAGATATTCAACCATAAGTTTAGCTTTTTCAACCTCATTATTGATCTCTTTCTCACTCTTTGATACAGTAATTGCATACTCCTTTGCAGTAAGGAGTTCTGTTTCCACAATTGCGTTATAAATACCTACAAGTCTATCTATAGGATCATAATCAACAGGTCTGTCAACACCCATCTGAAGAGCAAGCTCAAGCATTTTAATCTGCTTTGCATTGTGTTCAATGTCATGGGGAAGAATTACAGCCTTAAAATACTGTGTTTGATTATTTTCTCTCTCAATTTTTCTTAAACAAGTGTATCTCCTGTTTCCGTCAATAATACGACCATCATTTAAAACTACACCGTATTCCTGTTGCCCTATTAACTCAATATTATTTTTAGTTTTTGCAAGTGCGTCAGGATTACTTTTTTCAATAAATTTTTCAATTATATCATTGTAAGCATCGATGTCACTCATATCAATAGAGTCACAATTGTTTTCGCTTTTATAGTCACTTATCCATGTAGCAATTCTGTCATTTTTATCGTTGTAATATAAACAATCCAACGGTATATCATACACATCATAAATATCGGTATGATTGTCAATTCTCAGTTGTTTATTGAGAGTTGTTTTTTTTACTTTGTTTGAAAGTAAGCCTTCTTCTAACAGTTTCATAATTCATTCTCCTTTAAATTTCATCAAAATATACTTCATAATCAGCATAAATTTTCTCTGTTGATTCGTTATAATACATCGAAGTACCTGTTATTGAATTTTTTATCTCATATTTTTCAACATTAACATTATACTTTTCCGAAATCAATTCGCAAGCATCATAGATGTTCATCGAAAGTGATTCTGTCTGATACAACAACCATTCAATAAAATCGGAAAAATTCAAATCTGCTGTTCCTGCTCTGAATATTTTGTTGTTACCTATTCTAAAGCAGTTAAAATTTTGCGTATTTTCCTGTAACAGCGATGTAAAGAAATAATCTCCAAAGCCAAGTGCGTCAAGCTTATCTGAAAATCCCTCCGAACGAATTGAAGCAATTGTAAAAAAGCGGTTACCGACAAAACTTAAAACATTTTTGCAAAAGTCATATATATCCCGTTTTGTAAAACCGGTTATTTCTGTTATTCGCTTAATATTGATGTATTTATACTTAAAAAATTCAATCAATTCATAAGATTCTTTATACTTTCTTATTTTCGAACAAAAACTATTTGTTTGAATAATACCGTACTTATATTTTGAAATATCAATAATATCACCTGAAGTCAACAGATAGTCATAATAATCAGAGGCATTATTAAACCTATTGCTTATAACATAGTCGCTGTAAACTATGAATCCAAGCTGCCTTAATGAGAAATGATTGATTTTATTCGGGTTTTCATTTGGATATTCTCTCATAAACATATTTTTTATTTTACTTGTCAAATAAAAATCATCTTTCAACATCGACTTCATATGACCAAGTTCACCTTCATTCAGTGGGGGAACTGTTATCTCATATACTCCTTGATTGTTATACTGATTTATATACTTAGCATAATTAGCTGCAAATGTAATTGGATTTACTCCGTATTTTTCAAAATATACTTTTGCGAAATCGTTGACATCAATCGGTGCAATCTCCACAAGTAAATCTTTAACTTGTTCTTCTCTGTTTGCATTTCCGAATTTAATCATCGGTGTTCTTTTTAAATTGATATTCGGATAATCTTCTTTGCAAATTGTCTTTTTAAGTAAGTTATGCAGTTCGTACTCGTCATGAATATCATAATCTCTCATTAAATCAGAATTTTCATCAAACAGCTTCCTTGCAGATATTTCAACATCACTGAACTGATTTAAATTGAGTGTGTTATAAAGTTCATCATAATTTCTTGATGAAATATCATAATATCTCATCATCTGATTATGCTTTGTCAACACTTTATCAGACTGTAAAATCTTATTATATCGCCCTCTATACGAATCTTTTGAAAGAACAAAATTTGACATTCCCAAATCATTCAGATACTCGTTTGTAAAGTCAATAAAATCATCAAATGAAATATCGTCCTTTGCAAATACCGGCAAAAGAGCATCTTCAATATATCCCCTTTTTGCAGGAATATATTGATTTTCAATTTTTACATAATTTTTGTATACATAGCTTTCAATCTTGAATCTTATTGCCGTCGGAATCTCGGTATCGTCAAGAGCCTCAATAGGTGGTTTTTTGATCTTATCTCTATTGCTTCCTTTGTACATATAGTTAAGGTAGTATATTGAAGACGACGAAAGATGCAAATAGTCCTTTAAAAAATCACTGTTTAAGTCATATGTAGTGTACATATATTTATAAATATCTTCCTGAACAATTCCGCCGGAAATATGTATTGCTTTCAGCACTTTTTCCATACACTTGGACTCTCTCTGTCTGATGCGTTCTCTTGTTACTCCACCTGATTCATGTGCAATTTCCTCAAGTGTTTTTCCGGCTATTCTTTTACTCATTATGGCATATAAATATTCGTTGCTCTCGTCAAGAAAATCGCAAAATGACGGATAGTTCATAAAATATTTTTCGCCATCAAGTTTAATTATTTTAGAGTTTAAAAGTTCTTTTTCAACTCTTTCTTTTATTCTTTCATCGACATAATCAGGTAGCAGATTTCTGAATTCAATACAATCAATTCCATTATATTGATTCCTTTCTAATATTCTGCACAAATACTCTTCGTATTCAGAAATTACTTGATGTGAATTCATCACTTCACGAATATCCTGTACCTGCAGCACAACAGCCGCATTATCCTCAATTTGATTTAACAACCTATTTAAATATTTCTCAAGTTTTGCACTATTTAAAAATGCCAGTTTTTTCTTAGCCAATATAATTATATCGGTAGCTTTTTCTTTCTGTTCTTTTGAAATACAATAATTATTCCCATCTGTTTCCTCTGCATTTCCGGTTTTAACACACTCCTCTTTATATTGATGAATAGCATTAAACAATCTCTTAGAAAACTGTTCATTCTCAAAAAAATTGACCAACTGATTAAGCGAATAATTTATAATTTGTCCAATTGTTGTTATTTCGTTGCTGTAAAGTATTGAATAATCTTCATCAGATAATTTTAATAATTTAATCGGACCATCAGATATTCTAATAAACTTACGCTTAGTATGAATCGAATTCATTCCGCATTTTTGGAATTGAGAAACAGCTTTCAATATTTCTTCTGCCGATTTGCTTCCCATATTGCAAATTTTCATCAAATCATTAAAGGAAAAGCCGGATACTTGCATTATATAATCTATCCCGTTATTTTTCAGACAATTATATGGTCTTTTGCTTAAATTCAAACTTTCAATAGGTATATGATTTGAAATACAATCAATTGATGTAATAACCAGAGGAGCATCACTCTTAATATGTTCAGAAAATTCCTTATTTATTGGATGTACACAATCAAGATAATCTTTTAACTTATCACAAATCTCACAAACACTTTTACATCCCAGATTTTGAACGGTAATAAGTTTTTCAAATGACTGATCGACTAAATCTGCCAAATTTAACATACCTATTCTGCAAAGTGCACGATAGCTCCTTGTACTGAGATTTAAAACATCTATTGATTCATTTGCAATTATTACTGAATCACTTTCACAAATAATTTTATTATTTTTTACAACGAAGCCTTCAACTACTTTTTTGTCATCTACTCTGGGTCTTCCGATATTTTTTAAAGTACTCATTTAAACATCTTCTCTCGAACTGTTATTTTTAATATGGTAGCTTTTGAATAAACAATTTTTCAATACATTTTTCACTCACCATACTTGTGCTGCTGTTCGGAATCTTAATTTTACATCTATATACATATTATATCAAAATCACTGTCCCATTATCTACCCTCTGAGTAGTAATTTTATTTAAATTTTTCGCAATTTTTAATGTATTATCGTATATAATTATACATTGTAGACCCAAGAAAATCAATATTTTGCGTAATTTGATAATATTGCTTTTTTTAATCGTCATCTGTTCAAAAACAAGCACTTCCGATAACAAAATCCATTTTTGAATTGTTTTCCTGTAATATTTTGATATTAAATTAATGTAAGCATCTAAATAGTACAAAACAAAATGAGATATCCCCTTTAAGTGTTGTATAATAAAAAAGAGGAGGAATTCATTATGTCACGACAAAAAACTCATCACACCAAGCAATTCAAGTTGGATGCTATCAACTATCGCAAAGAGCACCCTGATCTTACACAGGTTGAATGTGCAAAGAACCTGGGTATCGGTGTCAGTACTCTTGCTCGCTGGGAAGCCCAGTTCAGAGATAATGACGGTGATATTCCCGTTATCGGTTCCGGCAGTTACGCTTCTGATGAAGCGAAGGAAATCGCCGACCTTAAGCGTGAGCTGCGTGATGCACAGGATGCACTTGATGTGTTAAAAAAAGCCATCGACATTCTGGGAAAAGATTAACAGAAGCTATCTATACTGAAGTTTCTGCAAAGGTAGAGGCTGCCAAAGTAACTGGACGCCGCGTCTCTATCTCCGGAATGCTGAAAATTTTAGGCGTGTCTCGCTCTGGATACAGATCCTTCCTTAATCGAAAGGTATCTCCTACTCGTCAGCGAAAAAATGCCGTTAAAAAGGAAATCCAGAAAATATATGATAATTCTAAACAGAATTATGGCGCCCCTAAAATTGCTCAGGAACTACGTAAATCTGGCGAAACCATCAGTCAACGCACCGTAGGTAAATACATGCGTGAAATGGGCATTCGTGCCCAGTGGACTAAACCGTGGACTACTACCACCAAAGATTCTGATTTTAGCAAAGAACTCCACAACATTCTCAACGAACAGTTTAATCCTGAACGTCCTAACGCTGTCTGGTGCACAGATATAACTTATATCTGGACGCAGGATGGTTTTGTATACCTTAACTGCGTTATGGACTTGTATGCCAGAAAAATCATTGACTGGACTCTTGCAGACACTATGGAAGTATCTATAGTTATCGAAACAATCAACAAGGCAAAAGCCTGTCGTAATACTGATTTACCACTTATTATCCATTCAGATCGTGGCAATGCGTGGCGTGAAGCCACTGAAAAGATGCAGCAAAGCTATTCTCATAGTGGTTGGCTTTGTCAAGAAAAGTGTGTAAGTTTTTTAAAAATCATAAAAATTATGTTAATGCTTCAAATCATGTGCTCGTATTTTTCAATACGGGCACTGATTTTTTCATTTGTAGCCAGTTGATTCCTGACCATTGCCCAATTTTGAACCTTACTGCCATTCCACTTTTTGTAAAGCTCGGTTGTGCGTAAATAGAGCAATTTAAGTAGTGCGTTTTCATTTGGAAAAGCACCCTTTTTTGTAACTTTTCTGAAACTTGAATTTATGCTTTCAACCGCATTGGTTGTATACATAACCTTACGAACGGCGCTGCCATAATCGAAAAGCTGCTCGACATGGTTGAAATTTCGTTTTCACACATCAACTGCTCCGGGATATTGTGACCACTCCTGACAAAACTGTTCAAATGCTTTTCTGCATCCATTAAGACTTGGTGCTCCGTAAACTTTTTTAAGCGATTGTGTTAATTTTTTGTAGTCCTTGCTTGGCACATATTTAATTGAATTTCGAATTAAATGTACGATACAACGCTGCACAACAACATCTTTAAATATCGCTTTTGCACCGTCTTCAAGACCGGAAACACCGTCCATGCAGATAAACAATATGTCCTCCACACCTCGTCCTTTTAATTCATCAAATATTTGCATCCAAGTGTGTTTGCTTTCGCTTTCGTTAAGCCACAGCCTAAAATGTCCTTTTGTCCGTCAATATCATAGCCTAAAATTGTATATACTGCATAATTCTTGCTCTCATACTCTTTTCTGATAGTGACATACATACAATCGACAAACAGAAATGTATACATCCTTTTTAGAGGTCTGTTTTGCCAATCGTCAAGTTTATCTAAAACGCAATCGGTTATTTGCGACACTGTTTCGTGCGAAATTTCAAAGCCGTATATATCCTCAATCGTTTCGGCAATATCCCGCTGGCTCATTCCTCTTGCATACATAGCTAATACCTTTTCTTCAATCTCGGATACATCCTTTTGCCGCTTTTGTACAAGCTTCGGTTCAAAGCTTGAAGCTCTGTCACGAGGCACTTTAATTTCAACCTCTCCTGCACTTGTTCTGACTTTCTTGTTGGTGTAGCCGTTACAACGGTTATCGGTAGACTTTGCAACGTGATCGTTACTTTCATATCCGAGGTGGCTGTTCATTTCGCCTTGCAGCATTGCTTCAAACATCGGACCGAAAATATCCTTTAATGCGTCTTGCATATCGGCTACACTTTTTGGTTTGTACTGTTCGATAATTTGCTTTGCGAGGTTCTCGCCCGGTGTGCTTTCCTTTTTCTTTGGCATTTCGTTCATTCCTTTTTCCTTTCTTTCATTGTAGCACACTTTCCCGAAATTGAAAAAGTGTGCAAGCTATTTTTTAACTTACACACTTTATTTTACAAGCTCATCCAGGGCGGTAATCTTGAAGTACTCAGGGTTCTACTCGGTCATAGTTCTATCTCAATCACTCAAATATATATTCATTTGGCTGCACAAATGCAATTAGTGAATAATAAGTTTGATAGTCATTTAGACACCTTGACTTAGACACCTTGACTTTTTGGCAAGCAAAAAAGAAAAGCACCGACTTCAAAAATCGGTGCTTTTGGCTGGGCTGGCGGGATTCGAACCCACGAGTGACGGAGTCAAAGTCCGTTGCCTTACCGCTTGGCGACAGCCCAATATATTAAATTTATGCAAATTGCTGTACTTGTTTAAGTGCATCAGCCGTTACCGCTTGTGCAAATTGCTATTTACAGCAAATTATTATAAAGTTAAAGCCGCAAAGGCTATATACCTTGCGGCTTTATGGTGACCCATCGGAGATTCGAACTCCGGACACCTTGATTAAAAGCTACCACTATATTGAGCCAATTTATTATCATATTGACAAAATAATTTATCAATATGACTATGATAACGCTGATTTAGTATTCTTTGTTGTGTAGCTAAATGCACATATTTCATTGTCATTTGTAAACTTGTGTGTCCGAGCAATATTCGCAGTTCTTCAACATCACCGCCATAAAGGATATAGTTAGTCGCAAAAGTGTGGCGAAGTAAGTGAGGGTGCAATCTGATAATTCCTGTACTTTCTTTTAATTCTTGAAAATACATCTTGATTGTATTATCGGTAATCGGTGTACCATCTTCTTTTTGGAAAAAGCGTTTTTCATATTCGTTTCTCATGTGTGAATAACGATTAATATATCGCTTAGTTTCTTCACCAAAAGGTACTAATCGCTCTTTTTCTCCTTTACCTTGCACTAACATAGTGTTGTTATGCATAAATATGTTTTTTGATTCAAGACTTACTACTTCTCCTCTTCTCAGACCTGAATCAAGCATAAACATTACCATTAATTTATTGCGAATACCAAAGTATGAGTTATCAAAATTATTGAGAAGTATTTTTACTTCTACATCTGACAAAGGAACTATATTGGCAATTTCAGCTTTAATAAGTTTCAACTTACCCACATTTTGAATGAACTCATTTTCATTTAACCATAATAAAAATGTTTTCACTGCTCTTGTATAAGTTTGCAGTGATATTTTTTTAGTACCGTTTTTATTTTCAATTAAATAGAGTTTGTAATCTTCAAATAAATGAGTATAAACATCTTCGACATTTTCTATTTTGTTATCTACACACCATTCAATGAACTTTGGTAAATTATATTTATAATATTTTAAAGTTTGTTCAGTTACACCTTCAGAAATTTTTTCTTTCAAGAACTGCTGATAAGCAGCACATAAAGTCATAAAATACACCTCGTAAGCAATCAGGTAACAATATTGTAACATATTGTAATAATATGGTCAATATTCAACAACTTTGTTTATGAGGTCTTTTTTATATAAAAAACAGGAGGCAGCTATGAGTATATTAAGTTTTGAAGAACCGTACACAGACAACGAGGTTGTCGGATATTATGAAGATAAACTTATTGTCAAGCGTGAGGACGGTAAATTATTTTTCTGTGAAATACCCGAAAATCTTATTGAAATCGGAGAAACTATTTCTCCAAAAGATTTAACAAGTATTGCAGAATTGCCGTATGATGTACAAAAAAAGATTATAAATCAATATGCAGATTGAGAGGTGTTGAATTTGGCTTACGATCCGGCAAAATCAGAACAGACAAAAGAAGAAATGAAACAAAAGGTCATTGAACTTGCTAAGAACTTTAAAGATAATCCGCAGAATATGATTGAATACTTGCAATTTTCTTCTCGTTTTTATAACTACAGTTCAAGAAACACAATGCTTATTTATCAACAAAATCCGGGTGCAATGTTTTGTAACAGCTATAAAGCATATCAGGATATGGGTTATTTGGTTAAGCGTGGCGAACACGGAATGAAAATACTTGTGCCAACTATAAAGACATACCTTAATATTGATGGCAGCCCTGTTCCTCTCAGTAAAGCTACAAAAGAACAGAAAGAGGCTTACAAGCAACATAGAATTGAGGCAGAGCAACGAATACATTTTAAAGTCGGTACTGTTTTTGACATAGCACAAACAAATTGTCCTAAAGAAGATTATCCTAAATATTTCGATCTTGGTTACACATCAGAACAGCATAAACAGCTATACGAACTTATGAAAACATATTGCGAAAAAGAGTTGAATTGTAAAGTACACGAAAATCAATTTAATTCAGTATCACTGCGAGGCTTCTTTGATCCTGCAAGCAATTCAATTTCGCTTAGCGGCATGTTTGATGATTCAACAAAATTATCAGTACTTACACACGAAACCGCACACGCTATTTTACATAAAGAGCTTGATAAAACTCAAATTAAAAGTGAAGCTCAAATGGAATTTGAAGCTGACGCAACATCGGTAATGTTGCAGTCATACTTTGGCTTGCAAATACCTGAGAGCAGGCAAAGACATCTTGCCGATCAATACAAAACAATGTGTAACAAAAAAGATATAACACAAGCAGATATAACAAAATCTCTTGACCGTTCACATCAGGCATATAAATCTGTTATTGAAAACATCAACAGCAAATTAAAGCCTGAACTTACTCAAACAGCCGAACAGAGCAGTCAACCTGTTCAGGAATTACCAACACAACCTATATTACCAAATCAAATAGCATTGCCCGATATGGGAATGGCTATGATGATGTAATTATGACTGCGTTTTTGGCAGTCTTTTTTATTACTCAAACAAACAAGTGTCCCACGGTGGGACACTTAGTAAAAAATTTATCATTTAATCGGGGGAACGAAAAATGAAAGAAAATAACAAAGCAATAAAGATTGCAGTATCAAATCAAAAAGGTGGAGTAGGAAAAACTACAACTGTATTAAATCTCGGAGCAGCACTTGCTGTTAATGATCGCAGAGTATTACTTGTTGATTGCGACCCACAGCACCATTTATCAAACTGGCTTAATTGGGAAGCCGATGGCAAGCCTACAACATCCGATATTATTTTCAGCACAGTTACAAAACAAAATGTAAATTTTAAAAATTGTATTCGTTATTGTGAAAAAGAAAACTTTGACTTTATACCGTCAATTAACTTGCTTGCCGGTATGCTTGGAATTATTGCTGCAGATGATAACAGTTCAACTGTAATTTCAAGAATTTTTGAAAATGACTACTTTAACGAAAATTACGATTACATTATATTTGATTGTCAAACTGCTCTTGATTTGCTTGTTACAAATGTTCTCAACGCTTGTGATAAGCTGCTTATTCCTGTTCAGGCAGATTTACTCAGTTATGAGGGCGTAGAACAAATGCTTGACAGTTTTATGCGAATTAAGAAAGATACCGATATTCGTAAATATCTTCTTGGAATGCTTGTTACTATGTATCAGACTAATACAAGACATTCCGCTACAATTTATAATGCACTTAAAGAGAGTTATAACGATCTTGTTTTTAATACATATATATCATATAGAACAGAAACAAAAAACTCAGTAGGTTTTCATCGTAGCAGCGTTTCAGACAGCAAATCAGTTGTAGGTGCTCAGTATATAGAAGCTGCACATAGGATTATGGAGGAATGTGAAAATGCCTGATTTTTTTAAACCTAAAAAGCAAATATTAAAAACACCGGAGCAGGCTTACTCTGAATTGCTCGGCGGAAGCACGGAAAATCAAGTTGTAGAAATTGACATATCACTGATTGATGAAATAGATGACCAACCGCAGAGTATACATCAAGATAAAATAGATAATATAGCAGAAAGTATGAAGCATATAGGACAGATTGACCCTGTTACTGTTGTGAAGTCAAAAAAAGAAGGCAGATATGTTTTACTTGCAGGCAGACACAGAAAAAGAGCATGCCTACTGAATGGGCAAAAATCTGTTAAAGCAATAATAAAAAACGAAACCGACCCGGACAAGCAAAGGCTAATCTTATTGGCCACTAATAATGACCGCAATACCGACTATCTCCCTTCTGAACTTGCTTTCAGTTATGCGGAACAATCCGAACTATTAAAAAAACTTGGCAGTAAATCTACCGTATCAGCTATAGCAGAGCAAAACAACACAAACAGAAAAGCTGTTCATCGACACATCAGACTTACATATCTCATTAAACCTTTACTTAACAAAGTTGACAGCGGAGCAATTACAGTCGGCGCAGGATATGAACTTTCATTCCTTTCAGAGGAACAACAGATCTCATTGCTTAATTTTATTCTTAATAATGCCTCGGTTTGCCAAAAGATTGATAAAGACATTGCAAGAAGAATAAGACTTGAACCTGACAATCTGCAAGAAATCTTTTATCAAAAAGTTGATGTGCCGGTATTATTTGAAGAAGCTGATATTGAAGAAGAAAATATTGAAATTGAACCTCTTGAAGCAGAGAAAGAAAAAGTTAATAATTCATCTGAAAAGGTAATTAATCCTGAAACAAGCAACCGCAAGTGTCCCACGGTGGGACACTTAAAGGAAAAAGAGCAGTTACCGAACGAACTGATTATGACCTTATCGGCTACAGTTTTAAACTGTACAAGCTCGGTATTAAAATATTATGCAACTGCATTTCCTACCACTGCCGAATCAGTTAATATGTTTAGTCAACGATTTAAGAATTTTTCTGCAAACGGTAATACACAAAATTATGTTCCATATCAGGAATATCAAAATTGCGAATACAAATTAAAGTTTCTTAAAAAGCAGCTTGAATTTTATCTTAACAATAATAAATATACAGTTGCTTACAATGAACTTGATGAGTCTATCCGCAGATATTTAAGAAAATTTTTCCCAAAAGAAAGACTCATTGAAGTTATATCAAACACTTAAACAGCTTTCTTCTCATCGTTCCCCGATGATAGAAATACAGGGCTGTTTCAAAACATTTGGAACAGCCCTACACCCCACAAGGAGGTAAATATGAAAATCAAAAGAATAATTTGTGCTTCATTAGCAGTACTTAGCTTATCAACAGCATTATTATCATCACCGGTAAACGCAGCACCGAAAATTGGTGATGTAAACCTTGACGGCATAATTAATATTGTAGATGTATCATTAATTCAGCAATATCTCGCAGGATATAAAGATATGAAATTTTACTCGGCATATGCTGATTTTGACCGCAACGGAAAATTAGACATTAACGATATATCTTTATTGCAACAGTATCTTTCAAAATCAATCATTGTGTATGGTGATTTTATATTTCAAATGAGCAGTAATTCAAAGTTGATTTCTCAATCATATTTTGGCAATGATACAAATGTAACAGTACCGGGATTTCTCCCCGGCTACAACTATGTAGTTACCGAAATCGGTTCTAATACATTTTCAAACAATTCAAAAATCGCAACAGTAACTTTGCCTCAAAATATCGGAAAGCTTAACGATAAGGCTTTCAATAATTGCAGCAAACTTACAACTGTTTATGCTTATAATAAAAACCTCAAGTGGAGCAATTCATTTTATAATTGTCCAAAATTCAAGTCAATTCAGTTTAAGTGAAATTAAAGAATAAACCGCACCTTACATACCCCTTCTCCTTTTATTAAAATGAAGAAACACTGCAGTTAGTGCGGAACTGCAGTGTTTGTACTAAACATAACTTATTACTATATAAATGGAAGGAAATTTATGATTATACTATTTCTTATTATGATAATTATTTCACCAATTTTTATTGCTATTTCACTTTACAACACTGTTAAAGTTTACAGGAAAATAAAATATATAGACAAATACGGAATATTAATGTCGGTTACCTGGTTTGCAGTTGAAATCACAGGTATGATATTTTTATTTCTTGAAATTTAAAATGTATTTTAAGTTTCTATTAGCTTTCTTTATTTTGGATGATTTTATATATGTATTTTTACTTATTGTTCTATTTATATAGTCGATATTAAAGCTACGCATTATACTTTTGTTATAAAAAAAGTATATCAGAAACGCTATAACTAAAAGCAACAAATTTAATAGTGTTCCTAAAATGCTTCGAATTGCAATATAGAAAATTAATCCACCAAACACAAACGCAGCAAATGAAAGCAAAATAAAAAGTGTCGTATGATTATTCAAAATAACATCAAAAGACGAATTAGCATAAGATAAGTAATTATTAACCTTTTTGTATTCTTTTTCAATATCAGATATTTCTTTATTTTTTCGGTATCTCCAATCGGATAATATTTTCTGAATTTTCACATTAATGGTAACTAATGCCTGCATATATAATGTGTACTCTTCAATATCAAAATTTTCATCACGCTTAATTAATTTTTTGCATATACATTTAAACTCCTTAATTAATCTGTTGATTTTCCTTTTGTCGATTTTTTCAATATGTTGGCACCTTTCGACTACTTGGTGTAACTGAGTGTACTTATAATAAGATTTCTTTAAATCATCAATTTCGAAAAAATGTTCATAAGCATACTCGTTTAATTCATTAATTTTCAAAAATAACATCTCCTTAATTTTTTGATATACATATTATATCACATGCAAATTATTAATGTAAAAAAGTCAGAAAACTTTGTCAATCACATTGTTTAATAGAAATAATGTGATTGACAAACAAAAATGTTAATTGTAGAATAGAGGTGAAATATATGCACTTTGATATAAATAAATTGATAAATTGGAGCAATATGATGGATTGGGTTGTTTTTTGCAGTTGCCTTGTACTTTTAACCGGAGTTATCATTGATATAGTTAAATCAGTAAAAAGCAACAAGGAGGTATCTAATGAACATAAATCAATAAAAGAAGGCCAAAAAGATTTAAGTACTGACAACGAAAAAGTTAAGGACTTAATTCGTAGCGAAAATAAAGATACACAACAAAACATAGAAAAGGCACAAAAATCATTAGAAAATAATGATAACCAAATTTACAGTTTATTAAATAATGTCGATAAAACGCTTATTAAAGAAATTGAAAGGAGTAAATATAAATATGAAAATCTAACTGATGAGCAACGCAGCATAAAAAATTATGTGGAATCTATCAACAACTTAATGAAAGAAGTTGAACGATTGCAAACACTATCTGTTGAGCAACAGAAACAAATACTTGAATTGCAGTCAGAATTAAATCAAGCACAACATTTTAACAATAATTTTACACAACATATGTAATACCTACCATTCAGCCTAAAGGCTTTATGGAGTAGTTGCAGAGGATATAAGGCGGTTAGCACTCCCGAACGAGGGGGTGATATGTATGACTGAATTAGTCTTACTGATTATTTTATTAGTAGAACTTCTTGAGATCATTAAATACATAAAAAAATAATCGCCCAACAGCCTACCAAAATTGTTGAACGATTATTTCATAAAATTGTTGAACGATAAAGGCTAACCGCTTTAAACGGTTTCCTCTGTAACTACATTATATATTATAAAAATTTAAAAGTCAATATGACAACACATTAATAAAAAGAGGGATACTATGAATGAACTAACTTCCGGAATTGTAAGCAGTGCAGTTTGGGATTTAATAAAGAAGGGAACTTCTGTTACAAAAGACTTTCTCAAAAACAAATTATCAAATTGGATACTGGACGATAAATCACTTGATAAAATATGTAAATATATAAATAATACACCTGATGTATATTTGAAATCCGAAGGATTACTTAAAGAATATATTAATATTGACGAAGAAATCCAAAAAGAATTAGAATTTGCTAAATACATAAAGCCAACTGTTTCTCAAAATATAGGTGTTGTAAACGGTAATGTATTCGGTAATATTGAAGGTGATGTTATTAATAATTATAATAACTCACAAAAGCCCAAAGAAACAAATAACAGTACATTTTATCTTACCGATAGATTTAATGAATATTGTCCAATACAAATTGTAAAATCGTATGATGTAACAAGAGATATTTGTAATATAGAAAACGAAAGTAACGGCCCTGTTATTAAAGCAAAGATTACAATGCCCGAAAAAGTAAAGCAATTGCCCGGATGCCAATTTGCAATGATTTTACTTTCTTTTACCCCTTTTATAAATTTAGAAAATTACTACGATGAAAATTATAATTTAGAATTTTCACTTGATACTTCTCAAAGTATTAAATTAGTGCAATTTCAAATAAAGAATGTACAGCAAAGTCAATTTATCGACTTTCCGCTTGAAAACAAGCATCACATTATACCATTAGCAAAAATGTCTTCCCGGGATTCATGGAAAGAAATAAAAGAAATTTGTTTTACCGTATTTGCCGATGACAGATATATAACAGATGAAATTGGATATATTAAAATTTCAGGATTGCGTTTAACAAAATAATTTTATATCACATTTAAGCAGTTAAGTATTAAAACTTGACTGTTTTTTTATTATATGAAATAAGGAGATTAGCTATATGCAAGAAAGAGAAATAATATATAAAATACTTTTTAGTTCTGTAGCTCCATACCTTTTAATTACAGCAAATTTAATTATAGTGGTATGTATTATCAAAATCTTATGGATTACAGTAAAAAACAAAAGCAAAAAAATCAGTTCGGAAACTATCGCTTTCGCTTGCGTATGTCAATTCTTCTATTATATACTGATGGACTTAGACTTGCACTTATGGTTATCTATTATATTTTTATCAGCCTTTTTGTTATTTTATAATAGTGTTAAAAGATTACAAGATGGAACATACACTTTTCCAACACTGTTATTGATGACATTTGCTATGTATTTATCTATAAGTGAATCAATTCCAATATTTTTTGTTGCAATACTTGTATATCTCCCCATTCAAATAAGAACGCTATGGATTGAAAACAAAGATAAAAAATGATATAATTTGTCCAAAGGTGATGAATTATATGATGAATTTTATTTTTAGGTGTTTTGATATTCCTTTTACATTTATATGGAAATTTCAAATTAAAATAATGCAGTTAAGTTATCACTTAAAACCTAAAATAGAAAAGATTATATCAAATAATAAAGTTAGATCAGTTAAAAAAATATTGCTTGTCCTTTTAGGTTTAACAGTAGCAATATTTGGCTGTTTCAAAAGCTATAAAGGATTCTTAATAAGTGGTATTATTTTTTTCTGCTATATTTACCTATTAGATATTTTTGAAAATCTATCAAAGTATATTATTACGCCGTTTACATCACTAAGAATGTTCATAATTGCTTCTATACTTATTAATTTTTTTATCTCAATAATAGTTATGAACTACACTAAATCTTTATATGTTTTTCCGATACTCTTCATAATAATTAACCTTATTGCTAATACAAAGGTAGCAAAAACTTGCAATGCTATAATTGAAATTTCATTAGGTGTAATTTCTTTAATAAAAACACCTCTTGCCTATTTTATTTGCAACAAACAGTTTCCTTCTATATTAGATTATCATATAAACAATTATGATCTGTTCTCATATGTTGAAAATGTTATAGTTATAAATATGGATATTATATTATTCCCATTATTGGTTATTAACGGTATTGCTTTATTAATATGCGAAATTCACTCTTATTGGATTGATAAGTACAACGGAGGCAAAGAAATTACACACGATATTAAGAAATTAAAAGAATACATAAAAAAATAAGTATTGCAAAATCTCAGCTTAGAAAATTCTTTGCTGAGATTTTTTGAATTTAATAATTAATATTTGACAAACAAAAATGTGAATTGTAAAATTAAGATATAAAGACATATACGAAAGGGGTCAGAAGTATGACTACACAGGAAATGAACACAAACATTACAAACACGAATGAATCAGCAGAGAAAAAAACGAATAAGAAAAAGGCTATTGGTATTGTTGCGGTTGCGGCAGTAACGGTGGCGGCGGTCATTATTGCTATGCTGACCGCTTGCGGAAATAAAAATCCTACTGCAACAGCAGATGAGGTTATTGGCACATCTGTTCAGACTGTTACACAGGTTGTGACAGACAGTCAGGGTAACACACATATAGAAGAAGAAACAAAGGTCGTTGAAGTTAAGCAGACACAGCCTGCTGAGAAGTCGGAAAAAGCTACGGAAGCGAACGCAGAGAATATGGCAAAGACCGACAACAAGCAGAACGGCAACGGCGGTCAGAGCAACAATAACAGCAACGGCAACAGCAATCAGACTAACAATAATAACAATGCCGGCAACGGTTCATCAGGCAGCACAAACAAGCCTGCAAGCAATTCAGGCTCAAGTGGTTCATCAAGTCAGAGTAAACCGTCAGGCGGTTCGAGTTCAAGTAACTCAAGTCAGAGCAAGCCGTCAAGCGGCTCTGGCTCATCATCTTCAAGTAAGCCTGCACCGGCTACACAGCCTGCAACAAAAGACCAGCATGAGGGCAAAACTTGGTACGATGCAGAGTATAAGACCGAAAAAGTGTGGGTAGTTGATGAGGAAGGCTACACTTGGCAGAAACCAATTTACGAAACACACGATAGAACAATTTGTAATATCTGCGGTGCAGATATTACGGAAGATATAACAGGTCACGATAAAACATATCATTTACCCTACGGTGATGATTTTAGTTATCGTAATGAAATGGTTGATACTTTAGTCGGTTATGAAACAATAACCGTTCCCGAAAAAGGACACTACGAAACTAAAACCACACTTGTTCGTGAAGAAGGTTGGTACTAATTCACTGACAATTAAATAATCTAAAATTAAGCAGTTAAGTAATTTAAACTTGACTGCTTTTTTTATTACAAAAAAGTCTGAAAGGAGCATTGATATGAGCAGAAGTCCACCAAACTAAGAAGATATATACTATCTCATTGAAAGGAGAGAAAAACTTAATAATGAAAATTCTTAAAAAGCTTACAGCCGTAATCATTTCGCTTGTTACTGTCTTTGCGATGTTTCCTATTGCTAATATTACGGCAAGTGCTTATTCATATACAGGGCTGTCTGAAATTGGTAACAAAATTTTGCTTGAATCGTCAGCAAAGCCTATCCCTTGGACAGACAGCCTTGTAGCTTATGAGTTTAAAATTAACGGTGAGATTGGGTATTGCATAGACCCAAATACACCTGCACAGAAAACAGAGGGCAAGACTGTTGAATTTACGGACTTTTTTGGAGAAACAGGCAAAGAAGTAATTAAACTTGACCCAAATTCCAATAACGAGAATGAAAAAGCACTAATAGCTGCTCTTAATACCTTTTACGGTGTAGCTTATGGTGATTATTTCAGCAGCTTTGAGGTTAATGGAAAATCAGCTAAAAGCATTTTGGATAAATATATTAACAACTCTTTGTATGAGCCGTTGTTTGCCAAAATTGATAAGGAATTTGGCAGCAAAGCAAACGAGAAAAAGTATTATATTTTATCTCACTATGCTTTAAGCCAGTTAGAACATCAGATGTTAGGTGATCCAACATCTGAATGGAAAGCTTGGTATGGCGATACCGATACAATCATTAACGAGCTTGCTGATTTTGCCCATAGTATTGCTAAATCGTCAAGAAACTGGTCGGTAATTAAAAAAAGAAGTGAAAGCAGTAACTTTTACATTTGTCAGCCGAAGCCGTCTGACGGTACATATTGCCAACACTTAATTGTAAGAATACCGAAAAAAGCTAAACTGTATCTTAAAAAAAGCGGTACAAGCGAAGAAATTAAGAACCTGACAGAACAGACAACTGATAAAGATTACTTGAATTTCGCAGGTGCACAGTACACCTTGTATAGCGATGATAACAAAGCAGTTGCAGTTGCAGAGCTTGATAAAAACGGTAACATTGCTAAAATTAAGTATTCGTACTCCAATCAGGACTGGATTACAAAGAATTACTTTGAGCTCGTTTCAGGTCAGTATTACCTCAAGGAAACCAAAGCCCCGGCAAACGGTTACTTCACTCTTAGCGACAAGAAATACAATGTTACAGTCACAACAGACGATTGCAATAACGAAAGAATACTTGATATTCTTCAACTATCTGATACCGAAATCGTTAAGCTGAAATTCAAAAAAGAAAGCAGTAATCCTGATTTGACAACAGACAATGACTGCTATTCATTAGACGGCGGTATATTTGCTGTCTTTTCTGACGAAAAGAGTGCATACGATTATATATCTGATAACAGTGTAAAGAATAACATTGTTAGGTACTTCATTACCGACAGCAACGGTAATTGCAAAGCTATATCTAAAGACGGCAACTCTTGGGACTATAACGCAAATTCAGACCTGTATAAAATTGCATACAGTGACAGTTACTATGCTGTCGAAATGGCAGCACCGAAAGGTTTTAAAAACTATAACCGTCCGGTGCAAATGGCTATAAATGGCACAAACGGTGGTTTTGCAGTGTTATCAGCTACTATTGCTGACGAACCGTTGAATGACCCTATTCGTATTGTCTTACGAAAAAAAGACGCAGTTACCGGTCAATACACTAATATGGAAAATGCAGAGTTTACTGTAAAATACTATAGTGGTTATTACTACTCTGAAAATGAACTTGTCGGCAAATTACCTGAGAGAAAATGGATACTCAAAACCGATAGTGACGGCTATACACGTTTAGATGAAAGTTATAGAGCTGATAGCGACTATGGAGAACCGTTTTATATAACAAGTGCAGAAAATCCAAACCCGGCTATGCCACTCGGCACTATAACAATACAGGAAACCAAAGCCCCGACAGGCTACAAAATCAATCCTGAATTGTTTATCCGCCAAATCAAGGTTGATGAAGCCACAGGCTCAATCACAACATTTAACGAGATTGAAGTGCCTGAACCACGAGATACCGTTTACGGCAATCTTACAATCTACAAAACCGCTGATGACAGTAAGCGAGGAGCTAATACTGCTAAGGATGTATGGTTTAATGTCAAGTCTGATGACGGAGTGACAGACGAAAACATAGTAACAAAAAGCAAGGGCATAGACGGTGCAGCAACGCTCAGCGACTTGCCTGTTTACAAAGCAAGCGGAGAATATGTAAAATACATAATCACAGAGCTTGGCTACAAAAATGCAGACGGTACATATTCTGTGCCTGACAGATATGTTTCTCCTGTAGAAAGAACTGTTACTCTTAAGGAAAATGTGACAGTCACATTTACATTTACCAACAGACTTCAAAAAACAGGCTTAATCGTTCAGAAAGAATCAGAGGACGGCATTGTAAGCGGCTTTTACTTCTCGGTAAAGTCTGATGACGGCAAAACAAATAAGGTGCTTGTAACAGGCGAGGACGGCACTGCTCAGCTTACCAATCTTGCGGTATATAATACAAGCAACGAAAAGGTTAAATACACAATTGACGAGTTAGGCTTTAAGAATGCAGACGGTACATATTACTTCCCTGCTAAGTATGTAAAGCCTGCGGCTCAGACAGTTACACTTGAGGACGGCAAAAGCTTTGTAGTTACGATGAAAAACCTGCTCAAGCGTGGCAGTGTAGAGCTTTTAAAAACAGACGGCAACGGCAATCCGCTTGAGGGTATTGAGTTTGAACTCTACAACACAAAAACAGGCATTGTTAATGTTATAAATAAAAACAGCAGTATTATGTACGAAGCTGCCGACAGCAAGACGGCTGATACGGTAACAAAGCTCGTTACCGACAGCGACGGCAGAATTATTGTAAATAACCTCTTGCCCGGTGATTATTACTTCATTGAAACAGACAGCAAAGGTAATATGCCGTATGCAGGCAAGATTAACTTTACCATTTCGCCCGACAGCTTAGATACACTTGATATACAGCTTACAGTTAAGAATAACAGTGTCTTCATTCCTGAAACAGGCGGAACAGGCAACAACAGACCGATGTACATTGAAATCGGCGCCGCTGTATTAGCATTTACAATATTGGTAGGTGCTATTGGTTTAGGTATAAGAAAAAAGAAAAAAAGCATCGGCAAAAAGGCTCAACAGTAAATCTGTTGGGCTTTTTCCATACAACGGACAAATTGTCCGCAAAAAATTTTTAAGGAGGGGTTTTCTTATGAGAAAATCAATTAGAAAATCATTCACAGGCAAACTGCTCGCAGTAGTAATGATGTTGACATTACTCTTTGCGGCGATCCCAACAGCAAGTGCGGCTACTGCACTTAAGACAGACCAAAAGGTAAATATCAGTGTAAAATGCACTAAACCGGGCTATACTTTTGAACTTTTCAGAGTTGCGGACCTCAAGAGCACAACAGCCACTCCGTTCAAAACAGAGTACACATCTCTTGTAAATTCAATCAGCGCAGAAATTCTTGCAGGCGATTCAAAGGCTGCTCTTGACGCACTTGACAAGGCTGATTTAAGTACAGCAGTATCAGTAGGTACATTTGCTTCATCAGCAACAAACACAACACAGAGCTTTTCAAGCCTTGAACAGGGTATTTACTACATTAAATGTGTTAAGTATCCGGCAGGCGTAACAAGCGTTACAAACTCTGTACTCGCTCTCCCCTATTACAACAACGGTGAGTGGGTGTATAGCTATGCTGAAATCAATCTCGCAAGCAAGGTTGCTGATGACACTCCAACAACCGAAAAGACAATTACAAACAGCACTAAAAACAATACAAATTATACAGATGTATCACTTTGTGACACTGTAAACTTTAAACTTAAGAATACAGTAGCAGGCTCAAACGAGATTAAGCTCACAACATACGCTGTATATGATGATATGAGCGCAGGACTTACACTCAACAAAAATTCATTTAATGTATATCTTGCTGACAGCAAGTCTGCAAAGATTGGTGCAAACCTTGTAAACGGCACAGATTATAAGGTAAATGTAACAAGTGAAGCTGACGGTAAGAATACAACATTTAATGTAGCTCTTACTTCTGAATATCTTGCAAAGTCAGCTTTTTACACAAGCAACGCAAAGTATGTAATTGTTACATATTCAGCAACACTCAACAAGTATGCTGTGAAAGGTACAGCAGGCAACCCTAATGAGGATGTTAAACTTGAATATGGTAATACATCAGGTGTTGATTCTGTTCCTGGCAACAAGGTATATGTTTATACATACGGCATTGGCATTAACAAGCTCGATGAAGCAGGCAACAAGCTTGCCGGTGCAACCTTTGAACTTTACAAGACAAAGGCTGACGCTGAATCACAGAAAAACGCTATTGCAACAGGTACATCAGACAGCAACGGCACAGTTAAGTTTATGAACTCCGCTAACGAAGAAATGAAAGTACAGAGCGGAACATATTACATTGTAGAAACTGTTGCTCCTGCCGGTTACAATGTTTACGGCAAGGTAATTGAAGTTGAAATCCCTGTTCAGTATAATTCGGTATTCACTAAAAACACTTGGGTAAAGAATGCACCGACAAACGGCGCAGTTGAAATTACCGTAACTGATACAATCGTATTCTTCCCTAAGACAGGCGGATATGTAGGCTTCATCAGAATGGCTGGTGTGGCTTGTGTAGGCATTTCTCTTGCATTGGTACTTGCATACCTCATCAAGAAGAAATCGGCTAAGGCAGCTAAATAATTAAACTATAACAAAAGGGCTGCCGATTTATCGGTGGCCCTTGCTCACAAAAAATTATGAAAACTAAAATATTTTTTATATCCCTCTGCGTTCTTGCTGCGGTCGGAATAGGCTTTATAGTATATCCCAACATTGCCGATTACATCAACAGTAAAAGCAATGAAACAGTTATAAAAAACTACAGTGAAAGCACTCAAACAATGTCTGATTATGAAATCGACAATGAGCTTGCTAAGGCTCAAAATTTTAACGAATTGCTCGCAAAGAGTGCGTTAAACGATGAAGAAAAAAACGAATACAATGCAGCAATGTCAGAGTATGAGAACATTCTCAACTATGACGATATAATGTGTACTATCGAAATTCCAAAGATAAATGTTGACTTACCGGTGTATCACGACAGCACCAACAGAGAAGAAAAACTCAAAAACAGCTGTGTACATTTGGCAAACACTTCCTTGCCCATTGGTGGTGCAAGCACACACGCTGTTATATCCGCTCACTCCGGTTATCCTGAACAGGTGTTCTTTGATGAGTTGGACAAACTGCAAATCGGAGATACCTTTAAAATAAATGTACTGAATAAAACACTCACATACAAGGTGTGTGAGATTAATATAGTTGACCCTGATGATTCAAGTAAACTTGAAATTGAGAACGGCAAAGACTATGTGACATTGGTCACTTGCTATCCGTACTCAATTAATACGCACAGATTGTGTGTGCGTGGCGAAAGGGTTGAAGATACGATTACTGATACTGCAACAGCTGATGAGGTGATTAGCAATGATAATCATAATGATTTAACGCTTGTGTTTATCATTTTAGGTATTAGCTTGTTAGTTGTTTTAATTATTTGTATTAAGAGAACAGTTTGTAAAAGGAGGTAAGAATGTGATTGAAAATATGATAGGTAAAAAAGTTTTCTTGATTGATGACTTAGGTGACGGAGAAATGCTGATGTGCAGTGATACCGTTACAGCAATTCTTATAGAAGAAAACAGTATGAGCGTAAGGTGCAAAACATCAGGCGATGAATTTTGGACTGTTGGTAAAAATGCTTTTTTCAGCGAATGTGAAGCTAAACAAGCATTTAAAGTGAGGTGTGCATAATGGCTTTATTTTTCGATGTAATGAGTTTTTTAGCAATAGCAGATACATTTATAGTGGACGCACTGTTTATTGCTTCAAGTGAATGTGATATATAAAAAGGAAGTATGTATATGAAATTACAAGAATTACTTAATAATCTTCGCTTGATTACAAGAGAAGAAGTATATAAAAATATGATTTTTGTTTGAGGAGCGTACATAATGAGTAATGTTTGGGATAAATATAAATCAACGGTCAGAACACATATCAGTGTTCCGGAAGGTAGGACTTTAATTACTGAAAATCAATGGAAAGCAAAGCACTTTATAAAGGTTGACGAACAGAGTGGTAAGTATTTATGGGTTAATGCTAATTGTCCGTTTAAAAAGCTGTACTTGTGGGACGAGGAAGTTCGCCATATGACCGAGCAGGAGCTTGCAAAATACCGAGCAGACGAAAAAAGTAAGCGTATAGCTCAGAGAAAAGCTCTTCTAAAGCGAAAAGAGGCGAAAAAACAAGAAGAATTACAGTTGTTCAAAAAAGAAATTACTCAGAATATTATAAAAAAGACTTTCAGCGTTCCGTATAAATCTGAAATTATCTATGACGAAATAGTCATAGATACCGAAACAACAGGTCTTAATCCTTATGACGATGAGCTGTTGCAGGTGTCAATAATAGACGGTCAGGGAAATACGCTATTTAATAGCTATATTAAGCCGCTTTATACAGATAATTGGAATAAAGCTATGGCGGTTAATCACATAACCCCCGAAACGGTTGCCACTGCACCGAATATTCTTGAAGTGAAGCAGGAAATCAGTCGTATTATCAATTCTGCTCATACTATCATAGGGTACAATGTAGATTTTGATTTAGGATTTCTTTCCAATATAGGGATTAAAAATGAAAACGCTGCTATAGTAGATGTTATGGAGAATTTTGCTTATATATACGGAGAATGGAGCGAGCAATATGGCTGTCACAAATGGCAAAGACTCACTAAATGTGCAGAATATTACGGATATGATTGGGGAACAGACATTGCTCACGATAGTTTGGCTGATTGTAAAGCTACTTTATATTGCTATCAAAAAATGTTGCAAGAGGAACATATGTGAGATGAGCATAATGGCTTTAACTTGGTGTGTAATGAGTTTTTTAGCGATAACTGATACATTTATAGTGTTACACACTGTTTATTGCTTCCGGCGAATGTGATGATTTATTAAATAAAGGATTAATGAGTAAATGAAAATAAAAAATATAATAATTGGTGTAATTACAAGTATTGTACTTATCAATTGTGGAATGTCTGTACTTGCAACAGGTTTTGATATTAATGCGGATAATAAAATTGATGTGAATGATGTTACATATTTGCAAAATGCTTTGTCTGATTTTGCAGAAGATACAAAACTTGATTTGAACAGCGACGGCAGAATTGATGTAAACGATATTTCAACATTACAAATAGAAATTTCAAACAACAATATTAAAAACATTGAGGCGAACACAAAACTATCTGTAGTGACAAATGAGTATAAGAAAAATGTTGGTGATACAGTTACATTTTCAATAATAACCAATAACGCTATAAGCGACATTACATACTCATCATCAGACAGTACAGTTGCAAAGATTGTTTCGTCTGATAAAAATATGGTAAAAGTGAAAGTTAATAAGGTCGGCACCGCTACCATTACCGCCCAACAATGTTCTAAGTCCGTATCAGTTAAGTTCAATGTTGATAAAGCAAAATGTATTGATATTTCAGAATGGAACGGTGATATTAATTTTAGCAAAGTAAAAAGTGCAGGCATAACTTGTGTTATTATTCGAGCAGGCTACGGCAAAGACCCGAATCAAGAGGATAATGAATTTCAGAAATATTATAAGCAAGCAAAAGCCGCAGGCTTAAATGTAGGTGCGTATTGGTACAGTTACGCTACATCTGTCGATGCGGCAAAAGCAGAAGTAAGAAATTGTATGAAAACCATTCAAGGTAAAGAGTTTGACTTGCCGGTTTTTCTTGATGTAGAAGAATACAGACAAGCTGTTTTGCCACGCAGAACACTAACTGATATAATTTCAACATTTTGTGACGGCATAAAAAGCAACGGCTTCGAGTCGGGTTTGTATTCGGCAAAATCAATGCTTGTTGACAGTGCTTATCCCGATGAGCTTGCAAGTAAATATTTAATTTGGATGGCAGCACCAAATAATTCGTACAATGAGCTTCCGGCATTTGTTGACATTCATCAGTACAGTTGGAACGGCAAGGTTGACGGTATAAGAGGTGATGTTGATTTAAACTACATATATAACTTAAATTGATTTCGATATTTAGGAGCAGTGTATTAAAATATGCACTGCTTTTAATATATAACAAATAAAAAAGGAGGTATAGATCATCAAGCGAAAAATCAACCCTGTATTCGTTATTGTATGTGCAGGAATTATTGTAGTAATGATTGCAGTTGTTATAATCGTAAGTCTTGCGGTTAATGGCAAAACAGAGAAAGAAGAAGTAAATACTACAGTTTCTTATTCAAGTTCAGTTATAAAATTCACTAATGCCGCAGAAACAACACAAAGTATTTCTAAGTGGCAAAACAGCAGTGAATTAGCAACACAACAATCTTCTCAAAGCGTTAATAGTGAACGCTCCGAAAGTTCAGAATCGCAATCAAAAAGTGAAAGTAAATCTGAAGATTCAGAGCACGAGCAATCACAAGAACCTAACGAAAACAGCATAAACAACAGTTCTCATAATTCATCACAAAGCAATAACAACTATTACCGACCACAGCAATCTGAAACACCAAAACCTGAACCGACAAAGGTTCAAGAGCCTCAAACGACTAAAAAAGTTGAGAAGCCAACTTCAAAACCTACTGTAAAACCGCAAGAAACAACTAAAGATAATATATATTTGTCTTATTCGTCAGTTTCTATACATACAGATGATGTTTTATTTCTTAACTTAATCGGAGCAAATAACGGAGTTTCATGGTCAGTCGGTAACTCGTATATTCTTCAAAATTATGGAGGTGGTGGAAATCAATGCAGCTTTAAAGCATTGAAAAAAGGGTCAACAACAGTAACAGCAACATATAACGGTAGGTCATATACCTGCTATGTAACAGTTAATTAACGGAGGTAATTTTTATGAATCTTAAAAAAATCAAAAACAAAGTGTTATCATTTTCAATCACATCAGCACTGATTTCATCTATAACAGCAATTAATGCTTATGCTGCCGATAACAACGCCGGTGTTGATATTTCGGGCGGCATTAATAAAGCAATTAATGAAGTAAAAGTACAATTTAAAGATGTAGTCGCAGTCATTTTTGGATTTTTGACACTTGTAGCATTAACAGTTGCAGTTGCAAAGCTTGTTAAAGGATTGCTCAGCCATCGTAATCAGGGAACTGAAATTCCATGGGCAGGAATCGGAATGGCATTTGGTGCTACTATTGTTTGTGGCGTGGTTGCCGGAGCAGGCTTCTTTGGTTGGTTTGGTTTAAGCTAAAAGGAGCAGCATATGATAGATTCTTTACTTTTAATCCTTGCTGATATATTTTGTATGGATTTAACAAAAGACTTACACTATACAATTGCTCAGTTTATGTCTATTGGTCTTGCAAGTTGGTCAACCGACATAATCAATCAAAATAATAATTATACAACAAGCCTTTTTGATAATAGTATGGTTACAAATTTTTTGTTTTTTATAGAAAGCTTTGCCGGATTGCTTTTGGTGTCCGGTATAGCTTTTGCAGTATTTGACTTTGCTGTTTCAGTCGGTGAGGGAGAACGAGTTTCTCCTATTAATCTCCTGCTTAATATTTTCAAAGGTCTGTTAGCTTCATTACTAATAACTACCCTGCCTGTATCCTTGCTGATTTTTACAAATCATATTTGTAACATTATTTGTCAGGCATTTACAGATGATATTACTATAAATTTTATCGTCCAAATAAATTCAGATAACAGTACAAGTTCAGCAAATTTCTTTTCCGGGTGGGGATTCGCTATATTTATGCTGATTACATTTGTTTGTGTAATTAAAGTATTCCTTGCAAATATAAAACGAGGCGGAATTTTAATAATTCAAATGTTTGTCGGTTCTTTGCACTTATTCAATGTACCACGAGGATATTTAGATTCGTTTTCAGGGTGGTGCAAACAAGTAATCGGCATTTGTGCAACATCTTTTATATCAAATATACTAATCGTTTTAGGTGCGGTTGTATATTGTACTCAAGACGGTGCAGATATATGGGATTTGATTTTAGCCACAGGTGTTATGCTTGCTGCGGCAGAAGCTCCGAGAATTTTACAGCAATTCGGACTTGATACAAGCGTAAAAGCTAATGTATCTCAAGCTATTTTTGCTACAAGCGGTATTACATCAATAATCCGCTCTTTTGCTCACTAAAAGGAGGCTAAAAATGAGAAAATTTTACTATCCCGATAATCTTACGGCAGTAAAGCTATATAAATACTGGACTATAACAGATTTATTTGTAATGGTAAGTATATTTGCTTTTTCAATAATAATGTTTTTGTCATTGCATATTTGGTTTTTTATAGCTTTTCTGCCTGCATACGCATTTTTGTCTGCCCGCTTTGTAGATTATTCAGTAATCAGATTATTTGTGCTGTTCATAAGGTTCTTGTTTACTGATGTACTTATTTTGAAATGGAGGCGATAAACTTGTCAAAAAAAGATCGCAAACTTAACAAAGCAATTAAGAACAATAATACAAGAGTGCAGAATTTCTTTGAAATAGCTGAGATTAAAGAAGATCATATTCTTACTACACGCAATGAGGAAAAATATTTTCTTGAAGTTAAGCCAAAAAACATTACTGTTCTCTCAAAGCCCATAAGACTTGGTATTATTGACTCACTTACAAATATCATTTCTGAACTGCCTAAATCTGAAATTTTGTGTCTTAATAATTCACAAAACTATGAAAATAACATAAGACATCTCGAAAATCTGAAAAGCAAAGAAAATAACGCAGCCATTGCAGCTCTTGACATCAAAGACATTGAATATATGAATAATATAAAATCTGCTATGTCAACAAGCAGATCGTTTTTTATTATTTTAAGAACTTCTCAGCAGGACAGCAGACAGCTTGTAAATCACGCATTGCAGCTATGTGCCGAGCAAAATTTCAATGTACAGCTTGCAGAGAAAAAAGATATTAAAAAGATGTTGTCGATTTATCTTGAGCATACATCATACGATGAAGAGTTGCCTGATTATGACGGCGAACAATACGGATTATCTAAAAATGAAAGCCTTAAAAATTTTGTGGATATAATTGCACCGTCAATTATGGACTTTAAGCACAGGCGATATTACATAGTAGGTAATACATACAGAAAAGTTTTTGCTATCAGAAGATATAAAACCGAAACAGAACAAACTGCAATACTGTCTGAAATCGGTGAAATGGGCGGTGTAACATTACATATATATAATGAAAGAGTTACACCGTCAGAGCAAGAAAAAATCTTTGAAAAAGCAGAACGAAAAAATATGGGCGATATTGCAGAGGCAAAAACTGTGTCTAAGTCAATAGACAGCAAGGAAAATATTTTAGACATAGAAAAAATACTCAAAGAATCGCACCGAACAAAAGAAGAGTTTATACATTGCTCTGTTTATGTAGAAGTAATAGCTAATTCTCTTAAGGAACTAAGAGGTATGCAAATAAAAGTATATTCAACGCTCAATAAAAATCATGTAAAATACGATGAATTGTATATGCAGCAGCGTGACGGTTTTGCTTCGGTAGCTCCTTTTGGACTTGATATGTTTGATAAAGAATTTGCAAGAGTATTACCTGCAAGTTCAGTTGCTAACCTCTTCCCCTTCAGCTACTCCGGCAAAACAGACCCTAAAGGATTGTTCTTTGGTCGAGCCGTACACGGTGGAAATATTCTTGCCGATATTGACCATAGAGATACCGATAAAACCAACGGTCATATAGCAATTTTCGGTAACTCCGGTGAAGGTAAGTCATTCCTTATAAAATTGCTTATATGTCTTTTCCGACAACAGCAGAAAAAAGTTTACAGTATGGATTCTGACAAAGAATGTATAGATGTAACTAACGGACTCGGCGGCACCAACATTGATATGCTGTCAGGCAAGTATTTTATAAATGTAATGCAGCCTCGCCTTTTGAATGATCCTCTTGATGACAGCTATACTGATGATGAACCTGTTGCGTTTAAGCATAAAACAATTATTTCTCAACATATAGCATTTCTCAAAGATTTCTTTAAAACATATAATCCTGCTATTACAACAGCTGAGCTTGATACTCTTGAAATAATGCTTGAAGAACTGTACAAAAAATTTCATATTACAGACCGTACCGATTTGAACAAGCTTACAAATGTTGATTATCCTATACTTTCAGATTTGTTCAAAGAAGTTGAAAGACAGCTTAATATTTATGATGAAGTTTCAAAAATCAACGGAAAAGAAATGCTTTTTACGAAAGATACTCTCCGTAATCTTGCACTTTGTATTCGTTCAATATGTATCGGTACGGACTCTACATTCTTTAACGGTTATACAAACATTCCGAATGCAGACCACATAAATTTTGATGTAAAGAATTTATTAAACACAAACGAAAACTTAAAAAATGCAATGTATTTCAATATTCTTTCGTTTATGAATAATAAATTTTTGACAGAAGGTAATACGGTTGTAATCGTTGACGAGCTGCACGAGGTAATTAAAAGTTTAATTGTAATTATGTATCTGCGATCATTTGTTAAGCGTGGCAGAAAGAAAAACAGTAACCTTGTTATCGCTTCACAAAATATTGAGGATTTAATGATTCCGGGGGTTGTTGAATATACAAAGCCGTTCTTCTCAATACCTACTCACCGTTTTCTCTTCTATCCCGGCACTGTCAATATTAAGGAGTACAAAGCTATAACTAATATGCTTGATGAAGAATGGGAGCTTATACAAATAAGTAAAAGAGGTCATTGTCTGTACTGCTGCGGTAATGAACGCTACTACTTACAAATTATTGCACCGGAATACAAAAAAGAGTTATTCGGCACAGCAGGTGGTAAATAAATGACTACAGCAGTTAAGTATTTTTTGCTTATCATTAATAACAAGAAAGCAAGAAATACAATTATAGGAATAGTCATAGGTGTTATAGCCGCCGTTTTATTTCTGTTGATGTTTACATATGAATCTACACAACAAAATGCAGCACCAATTGCAGAAAAAGCAAAAGAAGAGTACAGTTTTTGGCAAACTCACACTCCAGGCAGTCAAAATTTATCCTGTCAAGGTGAACGCTATTGCTCATATTTTAAATCTTCTGTGACAGATTGGTGCTGTTATTTTGTCGGTTACTGTATTCAGGAATCAGGCTATGAAACCAAAGATTTTGGCTTTGCACCGGGAACTATTATGTGGACAAACGACCTAAAAGAGCTTGGAAAATTAAAAAGTGCCGATAACTATACACCGCAAGTCGGCAACTTAATTTTCTTCGATTACGGTGGCAGAAGCCATTATAAAGCAACCGGTAATGTAGACCATATAGGCATAGTTGTTGAAGTAAAAGATAATTCTGTTACAGTAATTGCCGGCAATGAGTACAATGGCCAAACCTCCAACTGGGCAACTGTAAGTTATGTAAATAAATACATATTACAATTAAACGATGACAGCATAGCTTGCTATGGAGCGGTTGGTTCAGCAATTGAAAAAGGTCTTGCAAATGTAACAAGAAATGTTATTACTCACAATGAAGTAGGTGTATTTTACAACGAACTTGATAACAGCGATTTCGGTTCTGTTATAGCTAATGATAACGGTGCTCTGTCAGTAGGTGCATACGGTTGGCACGGTAATAACGCATTATCACTCTTGCGAAAAGCATACAGTATAAGCAATGCAGAAATTAGCCGAGTAGCTTTATCTTACTCAAATACCGGTAGGAAAGTTATTGCCGCTATAACAAACGGAAGCGATTGGTCAAGTTATGTCCCTGACAGCTATACTTGCTCATGTATTAAAGCAATGCTGCTTACGAATGCAGGCATAGACGCACAAAATCAAACATCAACAGAAAATGCGGAAGAATATATCGCAATTTGTCAGGAAAATAATATCAATGATAAGCGAGCTATCGTTTACTGTGCAGATATATTAAATCAATTTGGCACAGGTTCATTTGATAAAAATGTTTACGGCAACGGTCATAATGGTGTTTTATACGGTGTATCTAACGCAACTCTTGATTCTGTTTATTCTTCTAAAAGGGCTTGGAGTGACAGCAACTACAGCTATGAAACAAGACGAAAATGGACATATGACTACCTAAAAGGCTTATCTGACACGGATTTCAGCTAACAAGTGTCCCACGGTGGGACACTTGTTGCTACTTTGGTATATGAAAGGAAGAAAAATGAAAAAGAAATTTATTATAGCAACGGTCGTTATTTCTGCAATAACAGTTATTGTAACAGGGTGTGGTTTGAAAGATGATACTAATAAAACAGAATCGACTACTGCTCCTGTTACAGTTGAAACCACAACTATGAACACGGAAAATTTGCAGCAAAGGATTGAGAAATTGGAAAGTGAAAAGCTCAAATATGACAGACTGTTTAATATTGAAGTCAAAGATGTCATTGATAAATATTGTCAGCTTTACCTCTCCTACTCCGGTTCACAAAGTAATAATATTTCTCAGCTCAAGAATTACTTATCAGATGATTATTATAATCAATTACAAACAACAATAGGTCACAGCACATACGATGATAATTATGAGCAAGCTACAGGTTCGGTACAATTGTATGTTTCTGACTATGAGGATAACGGTTCGTTTAATGTTATGGCTATTTGCAGTCAGACAATCATATACAACGATGAAGTGTCAAACTCAAATGTAACATACAATTTCAATATGGGATATTACGATAATATATGTAAAATTCGTTCAGTCGAGAAAATCTTTTAAGAGGTGATTTTATGATACAGTCAGATAGATTTTTTAACAAATTAACTTTAACCAATGATAATATACCTGATGACAAATTATTAGGTTCTTGCTTTTATCTTACATCAAAAGTAATAGACGAAACTGCTGTTAAAGCCAAAAATATTCTTAATTCAAACACTCTTTCTTTCGTTTATAACGCTTCTGTCGAATATTTATACCAAAAATATCTTGAAGATCCCGAAAAAATAAAAAATATTTTTCGAGAAGAAAGAGAAAAATTTGATATAATTCCTAAAAAACAAAAAAGTCTTTATATTACCAAAAAGAGTTATAGAATGCTGATGTTTCTTAAAAGAGAGCTTTATATTTCAAGAGGATTTGTAATGCAAATAGCAATTGAGCAGTATTATAACTATCTTTGTTCAGATGAATACCTTACACTTTTAATTAATAAGCGTAATGAAGTTTTAAAGGAGAATAGTGTATGCAATCAGTAAACAAACAGCAGATAAGCGTTCAATTGCCTTTATCAACGATAAATAAAATTGAGAGCTTAAAGAAACTTGATGACGGCAAAATAAGCAGAAATAAGATAATTGAATCAGCTGTTGATTTTTACTTTGGCTATAAAACATCTGAAATTACGCAAGATTATCTATGCTCTATCGTAGGACAAAAAATTGAAGGTATGATAAACAATGCTTCAAACAGAACCTCAAAGCTGCAATTCAAAGAAGCTGTTGAAATTAATGTGCTTACTCGTATTGTTGCAAGTATGATGGAACTTGACAAAGACTCATATGATAAAATGCGTAGAAAAGCTGTAGAAGATGTTAAGGCAAGCAAAGGTATTATATCAGCATATGAAGCTCAAACATAACGGAGGCTGCTATGGTTGGCACAAGGTTTATTTTAAACTCCCGTTACTTTCATATAGCCAAACCCGGAGAAAAGCTAAGCGATCACGCCTTAAGCGGTGAGCATGCAGCAAATCTTGTACGGTATTGCGGTACAAGGGAAACTGTTGACAAAAACATTGATATGGCAGATGATTTACCGATTACTTTTAAGCAAAAAGTATCTGTTAAAGATTTACTTAATCTCTATACAGAAAAAGGTCTTAGTGCAGAGTGTGAAGAATACAAAGCTTATGAAGCTAATCCTACAAGAGCGAATGCTTCAAGTTTAATGCTGCATTTGGCAAATAAGCTTTCTGAAAATACTTCATTAAATCTATCGGAACAAAACATAGTAAATGAAGCTATCAGATTGGCACAGTTTTATGATGTTAAAAATCGACCTGCAACAAAAAAGCAAGAAGAAACCATTAAAGAATTTCTTGAACAGCTAAATTATAAAGAAGATGAGGATAAGCCGTTGGAATACACCGATTATATCAATAATCCAACTATGTCAAATGCCTCCGCTCTTATTTCCATACTTGCAGAAGAGTTGCTTTTTAACGAAGCAGGAAATTTGATAGAATATGCAGCTAAAAGGCCGGGTGCTTATAAAGTCGGTGAGCACGGTTTATTTTCATCATACCCTGATGTAGATCTTGACAGAGTTGCCGAAGAAGTAGCAACGCACAATGGCAACATTTGGACTGACATTCTCTCGCTCAGAAGAGAGGACGCAGACAGGCTCGGCTATGACTGTCAAAAGCCTTGGAAAGATTTAATTATGTCCAAAGTTGACCTTATAGCAGAAGCTCACGGTATCAATATTAATAATCTGCAATGGTATGCTGCTATGCACGACACAGGACATCACCCTCATGTGCATTTATTTGTTTACTCAACAGAACCCAAAGAAGGCTTTTTGTCTAAGAAAAATATTAAGAATTTAAAATCAGAGTTTGTTAATGAAATTTTCAAAGATGAACGACAGGAAATATATATTAATAAAGACAAATACCTAAACGAGCTAATCAGTCAGAGTAAAGCTTTACTAAATAATCTGCTTTCCGAACCTAATCAATATATTTCCGATGAAACTTTAAAATACTTAGTTAATCAAATGTTGACCCTTTCAAGCAAAGATTTCAGCAAAGGAAGAAATACTTACGGCTTTTCTTCACCTGACAAGAAAAAACTTGTAGATGATATTCTAACCACACTTGTAAGCAATAACAACCAACTGTCAAATCTTTATGATAAGTGGTGTGATGAAAGCTACAGTTTGAGTAAATACTATTCAAAAAAAGAATTTGTAAAGCCTGACATTTCCAAAATTGATAAATTTACATCTATCAAGAATTATATCTTAGAATGTGCAAAATCTATGAATCAAAGCGGAACATTTATAACTGCAACTGATGATATTACGATTTCTCCCCCACCGAATATTACAGCTCCTACAGAAACAGAACCGCAATCAGCAGATGATAACGCTTTTATTGATGATACAAAGCCGGAAGAATACGAATATACAGAGTTACAAAAAATTCCCTCATTTATACTTGGAAATGAAGAAAAGGAAGTTATAGATTTTAAAAAAGCGTATCAAAATTCAAGTGATTTGCAAACCAGAACTGCACAATCTTGCAGAAAACTTGCGGATTGTTATTACTACGGAAAAGGTACGGAAAAAGATTATAATGCAGCTCAAATGTGGTACGGTATTGCTGCCGACAGTTACGGTGACAGTATGTCTGCATATAAACTCGGACAAATGTATTTATACGGTACTAAAGATACAGAAATCAATAAAGAACTTGGCAACTACTATTGCAAAACAGCTTTTATTCAATTCAGAGATGGGTTAAAAAACAGAAATTACTTTTATGAACTCGAAAACGATTCTGACAATTTGCATTATTACAGTGAAGTTGATTCTTATGAAGCATATATTGAATACCTGTTAGGCCGAATGTACCTTAAAGGCGAAGGTGTTGAACAGGATTATCGCTGCTCAAGTAATGTTTTTAGTCTTGCTGCAAAAAACGGTTATTCGCATGCTTACTACTACCTTGGCAATCAATTTTATTATGGCCTTGGTTTTACTCAAGATTATGAAAAAGCATTTGACTATTACTTAAAAGCAGATAGAAAAGGTGATAAATATGCGGCATACAGACTTGGTAAAATGTGTTTGTCCGGTGAGGGTGTAAATATTGATATACAGCAGGCAGAGCATTATTTTTCAAAAGCAACTAAAACAGTTGTGCTTGCAAATTATGACCTTGCAAAGCTGTATGAGGATTATGCCGATGATTTTAATAATGTTTCAAAAGACTATATTAACGGCTTATATAAAAAAGCATTGGAAGGTATGATAGAACAAGAAGAAAACGATATACAAAATGCTTTTACAGAAATGCGTATAGCAAATATGTATCTTGCAGGAAAAGGCACAGATATTAACATTAATTCTGCAATTGAGTGGCTCAATAAAGCAGCTAAACAAGATAATCCAAATGCAGCATATCAGCTTGGTTACATATACTCTTCCGAAAAATACAATATCATTGACGAGCAAAAGGCTAACGAAAATTATAAAAGAGCCTGCTTGGGATATGAAAAAGCAGAAGAAGAAAACAGTAATGTTACAGCTGAAAGCAGACTTGGTAAGATGTATCTAAACGGCTACGGTGTTGAGAAAGATATTCAAAAAGCTGTAATTTGGCTAAAAAAGGCTACATTAAACGGTAGTGCTTCATCTGCATACACGCTTGCAAAGCTATGCGAAAACGGTGACGGCATCGAAAAGAATATTGAAGAGGCATACAGTTATTATCAAATATCTGCTGTACTCGGTAACTTCTACGCAAACTATCAAGTCGGTAAAATTTCTCTTCAAAAGGGAGAAATTGAAAAAGCTGTTGAGAATTTTCAAGAAGCAGCAAAAGGAAATATATCTCACGCTTGGTTTAAACTCGGTAAAATATATTCAGACGAAAGTTACGGACTATATGATATTTCAAAAGCTCAGCTATGCTACAGTAATGCTTTAAATCTTTACATAACAGATTATACCCAAAATCCTGATGACTTTACAGCCTATAGACTCGGAAAAATGTATTTTAACGGTTTAGGTACTGATATTGACATAAATAAAGCTATACATTGGTTTTCACAAGCTGAAAAACTCGGCAATACAAATGCTGCCTATCAGTTAGGTAAAATAGCATTTGAAAATAATGATATTGAAAATGCTATAAAACATTTTCAATATGCAGCACAAGGAAATATATCTAACGCTTGGTTCAATCTTGCTAAAATTCATTCAAACGAAAGTTATGCCCATTATGATATTGCAAAAGCTCAGCTATGCTACAGTAATGCTCTAAATCTTTATATAACAGATTACAAGCAAAATCCTAATGATTATATTGCTTATCGTCTTGGTAATATGTATTTAAAAGGGTTAGGAACCGATATGAACATTAATCAAGCTATATATTGGTTTTCCGAAGCTGAAAAATTTGAAAATGCAAATGCAGCTTATCAGCTCGGTTATATCTATCACTCCGAAAAATACGGATTACAAAACAATGAGCTTGCAAGTAATTATTTTAGAAAAGCATTATCGGCTTATCTTATCCGGTTTAATAACAATCAAACAGATTCAGAATTAGCTTTGCGAATAGGTACTTTTTATCAATACGGATTAGGAATCGAACGAGATATTGAAAAGGCTCTTTTGTGGTATAAAAAGGCTGTTGAACTCGGCAATATAAAAGCACAGCAAAAAATTGAAGAAACTAACACTCAACAGCAAATAACAGTGCTTAATCTTGCCTCTATAGCCGCTCATATGGGCAAAATTATTAATACAGAAACAATTGCCGCAGCAAAGCAAAAATACACATCTGATTCAAAACAGCTAAGAGATGAAAAAATACAAAAAATACAATTAGGTCACGCTGTATCCGACAATCCAATCAGCTATGACTATTAAGGAGGTTAAAAAATGTCAAAATTTATTCCGTTTACAGATGAAGAGTTGTATCAGGCTCATCATAAAGATATTAAAGAATATCTTGAAAGTATAGGAGAAAAAGTTTTACATAGCGGTACAGAATATATGTGGGAAGCACATGACAGCGTAAAAATACGAGGTCATATTTGGTACAGACATTCTACAGGTGAATCGGGTACGGCAGTAAATTTTCTGATGACATTTTTTGATTTTAGTTTTCAAGAAGCAGTAATAACTTTGCTTGACGGAAATTACAAAGCTACAAGCAATTCAAAGCCTGTTGATTTTATAAACGAACCTGATATTTACCATAAAAAAGACAGAGTAGTTTTACCTCAAAAAAACACAAACAACAAACGCTTGTATGCTTATCTGTGCAATTCACGCTGTATTGATTACAGTGTTGTCAGATACTTTGTAAAAAAAGGTCTTATATATGAAGATAAAAGCAACCACAACATTGTATTTCTCGGCAAAGATAAAAAAGGAATAGTCAGGTATGCCGGATTAAAAGGTACGCTTACTGTTAAATCTTTTAAAGGTGAGATTACCGGAAGTAACAAAATATACTGCTTTAAGCACATTGGTTTGTCTGATGTGCTTTTTGTTTTTGAAGCTTTTATTGACTTATTCAGTTTTATTACTTTGTATCAGCTTAACGAAAACTGGCACACATACAACTATATAGCTTTAGGAGGGCTGAATTTAGAAGCTTTGAAAAAATGTGTTGAAGATTACCCGCATATAAAGAAAATCTATATATGTACAGATAATGATATAAACAGTTCTGACGGCAAAAATCACGGACAGGACTTTGCAAAAAAAGCACAAAAAGTATTTCAGAACAAATATAAAACTGAAATAATAACCCCTAATCTAAAAGATTGGAATGAAATTTTAAAACAAAGGAGTCAAAGTTATGGGAAGTAGCTCAACAAGCGGAATTATTATATTTTCAATAATCGTATTAGTTGTACTTATAGCTGCGTACTTTATATCATCAAGCGGCAAAAATTTAAACTCTATTAAAAGCAAGCCTGTCGGTGACGGCCAATTCGGTGACCAAAAATGGGCCACCAAACAAGAATTAAATAATAATCTTGTTATTATACCATATGAACCCGAAAAGTGGAGAAATGGCGAAAACAGGCCACAGCTTGAGGGCATTATACTCGGTGCAGTAAAAAGCGGTAAAAAAGTATCTGCATACATTGATACATCTGATAATCATACTCTCTCCGTATCTGCTCCGGGTGGCGGTAAAACATCTTCTTTCGTCTATCCTAATCTTGAATTTTTAGCGGCCGTTGGTAATCCTTTTTTCGTCACAGATACAAAAGGTGACGCTCATCAGACATATGCACCTGTTTTGGAAAAATATTACGGGTACAAAACTTATGTAATAGATTTAAGAAATCCTACTCGCAGTGACAGTTACAATCTGATGTATCTTGTCAATAAATACAATGACCGCTATGAATCAACAAAAAGTCTTGCAGACAAAGCACGGGCTGAAACATATGCAAAAGTTCTTTCAAACTCAATCGTACATATGGACGGTTTCAAAAGTGCAGGACAAAATCAATACTTTTACGAATCTGCAGAAGGCATTATTACAGGCGTTATCCTACTTGTATCCGAACTTTGTGAACCCGAAGAAAAGCACATAGTATCAGTTTTTAAAATAATTGAACAGCTCCTGGAAATTGACCCACGAACAGTAAATAAAAAAGGAGTAATGCCTACAACTTATCTGACTGAATTATATACAATGCTACCGACTAATCATAAAGCAAAATGGTTTATGTCTGCCACAGCCTCCGGTGCTTTTCAGACTACTGCAAGCGTTATGTCAACAGCAATGAGCCGTATGCTTTCCTTCATTGATACAGAAATGGAACAAATGATATGCTTTAACAGTGACCTTGATATTGAAAACTTTATTAACGGCAAACAAGCAATATTCTTTGTTGTTGATGAAAAATCAAGCACAAAAAACTTTTTGGTAAGCTTACTTGTAAGGCAAACCTATAACGAATTACTTTGTGCCTCTGAACATTTTGAGAACAACAAGCTACCGCATCGAGTATACTACTACCTTGATGAATTTGGCACATACACAGCCATAGAGAGAGTTGATCAGATGTTTTCTGCAGGCAGATCAAGAGGTATCATTTGCTGCCCATTTTTACAAACGACGACGCAGCTTGATCAAAAATACGATCAGAATACAGCAAGCGTTATAAAATCAAGCTGTCAGAATGTAATGTTCAGTTACATAGCACCTACTTCCCCTGACGCAGAAACTTTTTCAAAAATGCTTGATAATCAGACGGTAATGTCAGGCTCTGTTTCACAAAAGCAAAACAGCTTTTCAAACAATAACAACGCAAATTCCGTTACTTACAATATGACAAAAAAGCCTTTAATGACACCGGGGCAAATTAAAAGAATGAAAAAAGGTGACTGGGTGCTTATGAAAACAGGTATGCACCCGGCACAAATGAAGCTCCTCAAAAGCGAGGACTGGGGGCTTTCACTTAATGAAGAACCCTATAAAGCAAAGAAAAGTACAATAAGAGAAGTAAGTTATGCCGACCGAACAAGATTGTTTTCGGCTCTGCTAAGTAAATATCCTACAGCAAAGGCATATACCCCACCTGTAGGCTCATCTGCAGAACCGGTGCAGACTCACGAAAAAAAACCTGTACTAAAAACATATATTTAAAACTAAGTCTGTTGCTCTTGCAGCAGACTTTTTTAATTGCTTAATTCACACGGTCTTGAACAATTAAAAAAGTCCGTTTCAAGCAGCTTCAAAATACGGAGGAATTATAATGAAAAAATTAAATAACAAAGACATAGAAATCGCAGTAGAAATTGACGGCGTATATGCACAGGGATTTGGTATGCTTGCTCAAAAAGTTATGCTTGACAAAGAACTGCCTTTACAAAGCAAGGCTATTTATGCCTACTTAGCTTCTTATGCAGGTTCAGGTAAAATTTATCCAAAACGCAGCACAATACTTTGTGATCTAAATATGAACAAAGACACCTACTACAAATATCTGAACAGGCTTGTTGAAAAGAGTTATATTTCAATTTCAAAAGCTAAAGGCTTTCTAAATAAAAATGTGTACACCATATGCACTAATCCTAATGCTATAGGTTGTCCGCCGTCTGCTTCTGCAGAACATCATACACTTTCGCTTGATAATATTTACTCATACGGCTACGGAAATATGCCAAAGCTGATTATGTGTGATACTCGTTTATCTGTTAAGGCTCGTGGTATGATTGCTTTATTCTATTCACTTGCTCAATCATCAAACACAGTATTTCCTACAAGAGATTATACTATGGAAATTCTCGGTATAAGCAAGCAGACATACTACAATACACTAAATGAACTTATAGCTTATGGCTATATATCCGTAATTAAGCGTAAGGGAAAAAACGGTAAGTTTTGTGTAAATAACTACATACTTAACACTAATCCTACAGTTATAGAGAAACAGCAAAAAGAAAGTAATAAACCGTGTCCTAAATTTTCGGACAATGTAAAAAATGCGATAAAATCTACACTCTCACCATGTCCTAAAAAACAGGACAATGAAAATAACCGTGTCCTAAAAAGCAGGACATTGCCGTGTCCTAATTCTTCGGACAATACCGTGTCCCAAAATTTCGGACATTATAACAATACCATATATAACAATACCATAAATAACAGTAAACCAGATCATAATCTAATCATTGACAGAATTAACCTTACTGTACCTTTTACAACTGACAATGACAAGATTATTGAATCGATTAAAGAATTGACAGATTATAATGCATATCAAAGCTATGTCGCTTACGAGAACGATATATATTCAAGATTATACTGCAAAGCCGTTGATTTACTTTGTGATATGGCAACCAACAACACATCTCAAACATATAATAAAACTACTGTATCACAGCGTACACTTATTTGTTCAATTAACAACTGCATTACAAAGCACGGTATTGCAAAAGCTAATTCATTATGTGATTTGATTTCGGATACACTTTTAAATTATGAAGAAGCAAGCAAAGAATATGAAATTCGTAATTGTTCAAATTATCTCAAGACATTGTTTTTTGACAACATTACAAACTTTGCGTTTAACTTAGCCAAATTTGACTTATAAGCGTTTTTTATTGTCTGCTGATGTAATTTCACTCTTATGGGGAATAAATCGAATTTACGCAAAAAGCGAGGCTTTTTCTTTTCTGCTATCAGCATTTTGTCAACTTTTTGTCTTGAAATTTTAGCAATATTAAAATCAATGTTACTAAAAAGTCAGCTTTTATCCGATAAAAATAAAACAGCAATCTAAAAGTGATATTAAAAGCTTAGTCGATGATATTAAAGTTAATGTTATCGAAAATGTCGGCACTGCCGACATTTGTGACCGACTTAATATTGCTTGCAATATTAAGTCTTTATCCTGCAAATTTTACTACCCTACTTTCCGTGGCAAAATATTGTTTTGGTGTCCCACCGTGGGACAGTTATTGCTTACCTCCTCAAGTGTCCTACGGTGGGACACTTGAACTCAAATAAAGCTGCTGCCACCTCACAAAAGATTACAGCGAAACTAAAATATTGATTAACAGATATATCGGTTCAAGGAAAAAGCACCTAACGACAGCAGCGAAAAAGCTAAACTTTGCAAAACTTTTAGGTTCGACAAAAGCCCCTAAAGCAGAGAAAAAAATATACAAGTGATTGTTTGCGTAAAGTAACCACATATCCTATGCATGCAGCTCTCCCCTACACTATTCGGTAAATTAAATCTAAAATTAAAGTACCAAATTATCGGTGACATTCATCAAAACCCCAAAAGCAGAGAAAAAATAAGCAAACAGTTGGTCTGTTTAGCCACAAGTGTCCCACGGTGGGACACTTGGATGAAATATATTAATAGAAAGGAGTCAAAAATATGTTAAATCGAATTATTTTAATGGGCAGGCTTACGGCCAATCCCGAACTTAAATCAACTACAACAGGAAAGAGCGTGACAAGCTTTAGCATTGCAGTTGAACGCAACTATAACAGAACCGGGGAGGAAAGAAAAGTTGATTTCTTCAATATTGTCTGTTGGAACTCTACAGCAGAATTTGTATGTCGCTATTTTGCAAAAGGCAATATGATTGCTCTTGAAGGCAAACTACAAAGTCGTACATATCAGGCCAATGACGGAAGTACACGCTATGTAACCGAAATTGTCGCAGATACAGTATCATTTACCGGTGAGCGTGTGCAAAAAGTAAATAATAATAAAGGCTCTTCTTCAACTACATCTGAACGGCCGCCCTTGCCCTCACAACCCGATTTTGAAAATATGCCTATTGATGATGATTTACCGTTTTGATAATTAACAAGTGTCCCACCGTGGGACACTTGTTCTTTTTGTGCAACGAACACTCCGATTGTATCGGGAGTTTAGTCTTTACAAAAAAGAAAATCTGTGATAAAATATCACAAAAAATCAAAAAAGGAGTAAATTATGAAAAAGTTTATTAAAGACAATGGAATTTACGAATGGATTTTTATAACACTTATCCCATGTGTTGCCCCCCTAATATCATTAATACCAGATATATACATCTCTGCTAATGCTAAAAATATTATGTTAGCATTAATAGCGATATTTAGCATGATAATTTCAATAATAATTTTAAGAAAAAAACAAAAGAAAATTAAACTAAATAACACCAATGAAATAACAGCCTTTGCCTATACGAGTGCCTATAAAACCATTCAAAACAAACGCAACAGATTGTTACAACGTACATATGACAATAAAACTAATTCTGATAAGATAAACTTTTCTGAAAATATCTTACCTTATAATGTACACGACTATATTGAATATATATGCTATGAACTCAACGCCCTTGTTTCTCAAATAACATCAATCAATTATGAATATTTATCTGTTTCATTTATATATAGATATTCCGAAGATACTGATAAAAACGATACAAATTGGAAATGGATTACAGGAAAAGAAATTGAAACAAAACTAGATTTAAATGATTTCGTAAATTATGAACACACCGTCTACTATCAATTGATTAATTCGAAAAAAAAATATATATATATTGATGATAAAAAAATAGGAGTCGATTTAAACCAATATCATATGGGAAATCGTGATAAAAGCTTTAATGGAATAGGTTCCATATTTTCGACAAAAATTAATTTCTCAAATAACGGTAAAGTTTTTGTCCATGGAATATTAACAATATCTTCCTACGGAGAAAAATTCACATCTAATATTCAAAAAGAATCTCTAGTTGGAAATGATTTTAAAAACCTATTTATATATAGAGTACTTCCTTATTATGAAAAACTCATACAAACAGAACTAGGATATATGTATTTTAGACATATATCAAAAAATAATATTATTAAATAATTCTATTAATATTCACTTTAGAAATATTGATTTTTAAACATATATATTCAAAAATTATTATTCGCTTTATAGCCTTTAAATAAGCAATTAATATCAATAGATACTTTTATTTCTATAAAAAATTTTAGATTTCTTATATTTATCTCTCAGGATAGAACCTAAAGAAACAAAAAAGATGCTGTTTTTTTACAGCATCTTTTATTATATTCCTTGTGTAAATTCATTTGTAGGAACAGGTGGTATTTGATTTGGTAAGATTGGTTGTTGAGTTTGTGACAACTGAATAGAGTATTCCTGACACTTTTGCTCAAGAAAAGAAAAGTCACAACTGTTTTTAACAAGTGTTGGGCTTTTTGCAAGCATTACCCTTTTATGCGTTCTTTTAGCTAAATTTCTTATAGTATCTTGATTGTCTTTACAATATTTAAGTTCTTGGGCCAACAAAGCTCTGTACTTTAAGTCCGGTTCAATATCAATTCTTCGCTGTTTAATAATTTCTAACGGAACAGGAAACATATAATTAAACCTTAAAGATGAGATTGTATTTCCGTTCTTATCGCAAATCAGAAAATTATCAGGTTTCTTAAATTTATAAGATGATACTGGGACAAAATAACTTACATCATTAATCTTAAGTACAATACCACATATAAACTTAGGCTTATGATTTTTACCATAATCCATATTCGGAACACGAGTAAAACCCCGCTTTATACTCTCGGCCTTTTGTAAGTATGTAATATAACTATTTGGTACAATATAAAAATCAAGGTCTTTCAAATGCATTTCTCCTTAAAACAAAAAGGGAACGAAAATTCGCTCCCTTTTTTATACATTACGGTCTGCATTTAGAGCTGCAGAGCACTCAACATAAATCACCTACATTTAGAGCTGCAGGGCACTCAACATAAATCACTTGCATTTAGAGCTGCAAGGCACTCCTCATTAAAGACACCATTGTGTCCACTTATATTATATGATATATTTATAAAAAAATCAATAATTTTTGAAAATACTTTTTAAATTCTCTTTTTGATTGGTTGAGAGAACCGCTTTTATTATAGTCTTATGAAAAGCAATCATCAATAATAATACCGTATTACTGCAAGTGTCCCACGGTGGGACACTTGTGTCTTTAATTAAAACTAAAGATTAAATTCAATTTTTAACTTTTTAACTATTTCACTTTCTTTTCTTACAAACTCTTCTAAATCTGTTACTATACTTGCAATTTTTTCAATAATAGCGTATATATTATATCTAAATTCCTCACCACAAGCATCACCCACATTATTATCATCATTATAATCAACATATCCATATACAATTTCAATACTTCCTGAAGATATTTTATTATTGTTATCATCAAATAAATCAATGTCAAGAGTATCCATTCCACCATTTATACAAGAAAGATTCAATGGTTGCATTTTTAATTTATATTTTCTCTTGTTTTTATCATAAAACAACATTGTATCGCCATAATCTAAAGAGTCTATATTTTCAAAGTTTAAACAAGAAAAGTCCAATATGTCAGCTTTTCTTTCAATTATATCTATTAATGAACTTAAATTATCTTCATCTAAATTCATATCACATATCATAGCTGATTTATTAGCAAATTCGCTGATTTCACTATAATTTAATTGCATTAAATAATTTTGAAATTCTTCTTTATAAAAATATGGAAAATCTTCTAATTGTTCATAACATTTTGCAAAGCGTTCTGATAACGAAACAATTTCATTTGAAAAATTTGAATTACGAAAATCTTCTATAAATTTTTCTTCAAATTCACCTAAAGAAGTTAAGCCGGCTGATGATCTTTGCATATCATCAAAATAAGATTCTACTTCATCTTCTTCAAATTCTTTTTCAAAAACATTGTACAAATTAGCGTTATTTACTTCATCTTTCAAACACTTTCCGATTAATTTATTAAACTGTAGAACATATTTAAATTCAGCATTAAGTCCAATGTTCTGAATTTCTTTTAAAATATCATTGTCCAAGGATTCTTTATTATCTTTTTCAGAAAAATCTTTTGGGTTGTCAGAAACAAAAAATATTTTATCGTCATGATTAAACTTATTATTCTTCAAGAAATATAATAAGCTTTCAATTATTATACCATCGGCATAACAATCCTTACTGTTTTCATGAAATGGTGCTTTCTTATAAATTCGTCTTATCAAACAATTATATACAATCTCTTTATTTTCTTCAATAATAATACAATTATCATGTTTAAACAAATTTTCTTCAAGAATGTTGCAAATCTGTTCAAATATTTGAGAACTGTTTTCTTTATATTTTTCTCCTAACATATTTAATTTTTGACTAATGGAAGTTTTAGTTTCTTCTACATCAAAATTGCTTTCGGAATACCCTGTATTAATGCCACATATATTATTAACACTATTTTTTGCATCTTTAAGTTTTTTATCAACATTTCTATATTCTATCCCAAGATTTTTAATAGTTTCGTGTACTACAATAGATGGAACTATTAACTTAATTTCATCGAAATTAAGAAGTTCAATGAAATTTAGTAACATATCGTTTTTTATGTTATTTCTTCTATCAATTAACATATTTATATAAATATTTGTATCCAGTAATATATATTTCATAAAAAGAACTCCATTTTATTATTAATTATATTGACAAAAAGTTATAGGAATGATAAAACAATAATGCTTATACAAAGCAAATATTTATTTCAAGGAGAATACATATGAATTTTTTATTTCTAAAACCAATCGCAGAAACCATCAAAAAAGAACTTAACATTGACATTAATTACGATGAGTATAAAAACACAATTTTTAGTGTTGACAGCATTGAAGTTGAAGATCCGGAAAATTTACCTTTTGACAAGACATATAGGGGAGATATTATGATAATCAAAAATGATAATCCTATTCATCACTTATTGTACATTGTTAAAAGTCACGAAAATATTCCTGAACAGTCCGTTTGTCAAATTTCTATTGATGAGTCTGCACAAAACAGCATTGATTCCGAAACAAATTAAAAATCGAGTTCTTTGAGGATATATGTTCTCCACTCACCATCTACATTACATTCTTTTATATATCCCAATTTTTCCAAATCCTCTTTCCATTTACGAACCATATAGCTGGATTCATGATCAACAGGAATATTTGCATATGCAGCTTTTACCATTGTATAAATTCCTACATTGGGACACCAATCTGTACCGTTCTTTTTAGCACCATTGTAAAATAAGTGATATAAGTTCACAAGATATTGCCTATAAAAGCCGGTTGGATTTTCCTTTTGAGAACGCAAGTATTCAATCTGATGTTTAATTTGTTCTTCTGTCATAATTAATACCTCCATCTGTCCCACGGTGGGACACTTAATTAAATAGTAAAACTAAATTTCACTATATTTTCTATTATATATTGACATTTTTCTCTTAAAATGGTAAAATGTGAGTGCAAATAAAATAAGCCCCTCAGCTTATCAACGACTGCAATCGCTGATAAGCGTGCGCCCCGAGTATTCCCGTACTCAGAACTTGAGAAGCTAAACATGCGTATTGCTTAATTCTATACGCTTTTAGATATTTTGTCAAGACCTGTACTATTTATCCGGTGGTGCAGGTCTTACTTTTTTGCAAATAAAAGTTAATAAAGGACAGATAGGGGTATTTCTTTCCACTGCGGAAACAGGTGCTTACATCACCTTATCCCTTTGTGTAGTTACCTCGTGGTTGTTATCGGCTTGAACTGATGTTAGCTAATGCGACAATCCAACGAGAGGAAGCGACTATCTGAAACCTATTACTGTTAAATAAACAGCAAAGCGATTTAAGTAGTTTTGCTTAACTATTTAAATCACTTTACTTTTGGCTGGGCTGGCGGGATTCGAACCCACGGGTGACGGAGTCAAAGTCCGTTGCCTTACCGCTTGGCGACAGCCCACCGTTTAAACCCAACTCGTGGTTTTTAAATCAAAAGCCGCACAAAAGTAAAATGTGCGGCTTTATGGTGACCCATCGGAGATTCGAACTCCGGACACCTTGATTAAAAGTCAAGTGCTCTGCCAACTGAGCTAATGAGTCAAATGGGGTGGAATGACGGATTCGAACCGTCGGTCTCCAGTGCCACAAACTGGCGCGTTAACCAACTACGCTAATCCCACCATGTGGCGCGGCAAAAGGGACTCGAACCCCTGACCTACTGCTTAGAAGGCAGTTGCTCTATCCAGCTGAGCTATTGCCGCATACTTAACTTAAAAATTTGTTTTTCCCTTAAGTCAGCTTCATTATTATACATCAGCAAACTTCATTTGTCAACACTTTTTTTAATTTTTTATAATTATTTTCCTGTTTTAATTTGATAATGAAGTTAATGATATAGGCATTTTAACACATTGCAGATAATAATGTCAATATCACTTGGTATTAATATCGAAATGTTGTTATCAATTAAGTTATCTTAATCAATCCCTTTATTATGAACCATTCTTTGCGCTAGTGCAATGTTTCTGTATTCGGGTTCGTGACTTACTTCTCTTATAAGTTTAATAAAAGGAGGAAGCTTGTAAGGCTGATCTTCTGACAGCAATTCTATCTCAAGCGTTGCTCTGTCATTCCAAAACGGATATACATCAAGTTCAAAATATTCGTCATCATACACTATGCAATATCTGTCCTTTGAAATAATACCCGTTATACATTCTTTTCTTGAAAGATAATTATTGTATTCGGCTTGTGTCAAATAAGATTCTTTTTCTATCCTTTTCAAATCATTAATCTTAATTTTTACCGTTTTAATATATACTGCGTCTTTGCCGTAACCACGCTTCCGTATTCTGAACATTCCTTCCTCGGGAGTGTTTAAATATGCCTGAGTAATCGCAACCTTTCTGCAAGCAGTCATATTATTAAGATAATCAATATCAGGGTATTCTATCAAAAACTTACGCTCAATTTCAAGAGGTTCCGGAACACCGATGAATCCTAATACTTCTTTAAGCAAATTATCGAGCCTTTTATTAAAATCACTGTTATTTGGTATAACTCGCAGGTGTGATGTGCCTGTCCATATAGAAAGTAATTTTTCGTCAAGTTCCTTGGCAAGCTTTACATCTTCTTTTCTCACAGAATTGCAGTTCTTAATGTAAGTGTTTTCATCTGTACAAGCAACACTTTTTAAATGAAATACAGCATCATACGAATTTCTTAATACATCTTCATTTTTATTACTTATTGAAATATATTTTTTAAATTCGGCATCGGTAACATATGCTTTGCTGTCAAGCAATCCTCTGTCAAATAAAATTACAGCCTTTTCCCCATTGTATGCCTTAGCTTTCTCTTCGAGAGAATTTTCTTCTTTTAATTGAGTTTCAAAAAGTTGTTTATGGAACTCATATACACCAAGTTTTTGCGGAGTAATGCCGTTGCTCAATAAATTACTTGCAATTTCTTCTAATATAAAAACTTTTATATTTAACTTTTCAAGTTCATCTTTCAAAAAATTCAAAGCAGTTGTTTTACCGCCACATGGACCGCCTGTCAAAACTATTTTAATTACCTCTGCCATAAATTCACCTCATTTAATTTATTATAACCTTTGAAATATTTATTATTATTCTGTATTTGAAAAAAGGCGATTGCAAAATTAATCTGCAATCGCCTTTTTTAATATTACTTACTTCGTTTTTTACCAAAAATTATTGTTCCTGCAAAACCTGCTGCACACAAACCGACAAGCACACCTAAGAAAGTGAGATTATCACCTGTTTTTAAGGTAATAGGCTCAACATACTGTGTTTTATAAACCGTTTTTTCCTGAACAACGGTTTTAACTGTAGGAGTCGGCTGTACAGTTGTCGGTTGCGGTTGTGGCTCTGTTTCTGCTATTTTGTCAAACAAATAAACATAAACAACATCTTCAATTCCGGATACAATTTCAGTCGGTTCAACATCCCACTTACCGTTTTCATAACCGTAATTTGCTGTCATACCTGTTGGAATATTAATTCTTGCAGTACCGTTGACATTCCACTTACCCTCTTTGTCAAGCAAAGTTACATAGTAAGAAATATCATTTGCACTCTTATCTTCCCAAGTACCGTTTACTACTTTAAAGGTTACTTTCTTCTGATATTTATCGGGTATTCCGTCAGGCTTTTCTCCGTTACCTATCTTATCTACTTCCCATATTGCCGTGAAGATATAGGCTACATCGTCTTTGCCTTTCTGCTTATCCCAACCCATAAATACATAATTTGTTCTTGTTGGATCTTCGAGTTTTATATTCTTTTCAAGAACAAATATTGCGACATCATCACCCGAATAGGTTTTGTTATCGTGAACCCATACACCACCGTTCGGCTTTACCTGTATTTTCTTTCCGTACTCTACTACCTGTGTAGCAGGTGTTGGTTTATCGTTTTCGTTTGGTTCTTTGTAATCAACTTTAGGGTCGGTTTTCTTTGTAAAAGTATAAGTGTAAGTTTCCGCATTTGTTCCCTTTACAGACAACTTTGGTTCAATGTCCCACTTGCCGTTTTCATAACCGTAATTTGCTGTCATACCTGTAGGAATATTAATTCTTGCAGTACCGTTGACATTCCACTTACCCTCTTTGTCAAGCAAAGTTACATAGTAAGAAATATCATTTGCACTCTTATCTTCCCAAGTACCGTTTACTACTTTAAAGGTAATTTTCTTTTGATATTTATCGGGGATTCCGTCAGGCTTTTCTCCGTCGCCTATCTTATCTACTTCCCATATTGCTGTCAATTCATATTTTCTGTCAATTGAATCTGTAATTTGTTGGCTGTTGCTATAAGTGCTTTCACCGCACTTCCAGCCGTCAAATACATACTCATACTTAGTTGGTTTATTATCAATTGTTTTTACGAATTCACCCTCACGGTAAACAAATTTTGTATCACCGTTGAGTGTACCACCATCAAGATTATAAACTACAGAGTAATATTTTATCTCTATGCTGTTATCATCACTGTCAACGGTAAGAACCGCATTATCAATCTGTTTATAATCATTACCGTCTTTTAAAAACACTTTATAATTGCCTTTAGCAAGTTCTGCAGTATAACCGTTATCACCGCTCTGCAAGACAACGTAATCACTGTCAGACTTTACGGCAACCTCGTACGGTCTACCGAATATGCTTTCAATATCCGCTACAGTATCATCAAGTTTGAAAACCACACTTGATGTATAGCAGTCCTTTGTTGTGTCTTTTACATAGGCGTATGCAGTTTTAGTTGTATCGTCCTCGTCAATATAACTGCCCCGTACCTCTATGGTATATTCAGTAGAGGGAGTAAGACTGCTAAAAATTATTTTGCCGTCAATTACTTCACCCTTAACACCCTCAAGATAATATTCGCATCTGTCATCAAGATTTGTAAGAGTGAGTGTTGTTGCAGTTGTGGAAGTGTTAGGTTTTTTAAATACTATTACGGTTGTAGTCGAACTGTTTTCCGAGTTTTTATGGAATTTGCAGTTCTTCTTTTGAAGATTAATTTTAATTACACCTTCACCGGCTTTTAAACCGGTTATTGAATAACCGCTTTCTGACTTGCTTAAACTTATGCAATCGCTGCCGGAAATTATTGTTCCCTGACTTACATAACAGGCAGGACATACAACATGAACAACCGAGCTTTGACCTAAGAGGTTAAGAATATCAACGCTCTCACCCTCAAACACGCCAAACACTGCGTTTGCCATATCTTTTGACAGGTCATAATTTTTGAAATCGTCATCATACGACGCTGTCGCAATGATATTTCCGTCAGAATCCTTTACTGTTACGGAAATGCCGCCTTTTAACTTTTCAGCGTTAACAGATGCACCGTAAACTGCCGCATAAGCAAAGCCTTTGTGCGAATAGCTGCGGTTATAAGATCTGCCGCTCATATTATCAGATGCGAACAAGCCTTTATCCGAATTGTAAATTTCAATTTCACTTTTTGTGCCACGCACCACAGCCATATCGTGCTTGTCAAATACATACAGATAAGTGCCAAGCTTATTTTTCCATTCGTAAGTCAGCTCTTGAGGATTACCGTCGTAATTGCTTACTTTTGCCATTAAAAGCTCACTTGAACGAAGATCTTTACTGTCGCCCCTCATAAATCCGACAATTTCTACTGTCGGATTTGCACCGTCAAGTGCAAGTACGGCCGAGGGAACACCCACCGCACCCAAAATTGTTGCTGCCAATATAAAGCAGAAAACTCTCTGCAATGCTGACAACAACGTTTTTTTGTGTTTTTTTAACATTGCCATATATTACCTCCATGCAAATGATTATATGCAGAAGACAGGCAAATAATACACGGCAAAATAAAAAGGGAAAGCTAAACTTCCCCTTGTCCTAAAAAATTCCGTATTTAGTTTTTAATCGCTGCAATTTACTTCCGATTGGTTTTGTAAGCAGCAACAGGAATATTACATTTGAAACCATATAAACGACGGTAAACGGTGCTGCGGTTGTAATGCTTGCCACAAATCTTGCTATATTAAATGTGCCGTCAGCCCAGAGAGTTGTCCATACATCCATTATAAAAGAAAATGCTATGCCCGATAGAGCGCCGTAAATAATAAGCAACACCTTACTCTCAACAAGTTTTTTAGCGAGCAATCCCGCCAAAAATCCGATAAGTCCCCACGCAAGCATTTGAAACGGAGTCCACGGTCCTTGTCCAAAATAGAAATTTGAAACCACAGCAGAAAAAGATCCTGTAATAAAACCTGCTTCACTGCCAAGATAAATAGCAGTAATAATTACAATTGCAGTAACGGGCTTAAAAAACGGAATGGGAGCAAATACAAACCTGCCCGCTACCGACAATGCCGTCATAACAGCTATTATAATAATTCTGCGTGCATCGTTTTTACCTTTTTCAAAAGAAATAAAAAACGGAATACAGGCAACCACCGACAATGCAAGCGATATAAAGGCATATTTGCGGTCGCCGAAGAAAAACACTCCGCAAAGTACAATAAGCGGCGCAACCACAAAAACACATAAGTATTTTATTATCTTTTTAGCAGTCATTTTACTCCTCCTTAACAGCGGAAATCAACTCTTCCGTTGTTATAATGCCGTCTTTTATACCTCGTGAAATTTTATTTGCAGAAGTCGTATAAAATCGTTTTCCGCAATAAAATTCGTGCGGTTCAAGTCTTTTTGAAAGAGTACCGTTAAAAAGCATTGCACATACGGTGGAAACTTCAGCCGAAAAATCAAGGTCATGTGTAACAAGTAATATTGTAATTTGGTTGTCGGAAAGTTCTTTTAAAGTTTTTGCAAGTTCTGCTTTTGAAAAACTGTCACAACCCTTTGTCGGTTCGTCAAGCAATAATATTTTCGGTTCGAGAAGTAAAAGTTTTACAAAACCTGCACGCTGAATTTCACCTCCGCTAAGGTCATACGGATGGTGATTTAAAAGATGGTGTACATTAAACTTTTCTGACAATTTATTAATTTTTTCCAAATCCCCGCTCACGCTTTTAAAGTCTTCAAGCAAGCTGTCTTTAACAAATAACAATTGTGGATTTTGAGGCATAGTAGCTGTTTTTTCATTTAGTTTCACCTTGCCTCTGTACGGCTTAAGCCTTGCTCCTATTACGGAAAGCAAAGTTGATTTTCCGCTGCCGTTTGCACCGACAACCGAAAAAATTTCCCCTCTGTTTACCGATAAATTAAGACCGAGGAGCACATCATCCGACTTTTTATCATATCTGAAATATACATTTTTAACCGATAATATTTCATCGTCGGAATTATTATTCTGCAATGTATGTTCTGTAAAAGAATTATTTTTGCTATATTTTGCAAAAAGTTCTCTGCCTTCTTTGACCGTAACGGGGCATTGCGATTTACAATCCGTTACGGAATAAAGCCGTGCAGGCACGGGCAAAGCGAGCATCATAGGATGATTTTTTGAAATTTTGCTAAGAGCGTTGCAAGTATCTTTAGGTGCTGTATCGGTAATTATTTTTCCTTGCTCCATAACAATAATTCTATCCGCAACGGGAAACAGTTTTTCAAGTCTGTGTTCGGTAATAATTACAGTGATACCCAAGTCTTTATTAAGTTTGTCAAGAATTGTAAAAAAGTTTTCTGCCGATACAGGGTCAAGCTGACTTGCGGGTTCGTCAAGAATTAATACATCAGGCTCGGCAACAGATGCCGCCGCAAGATTAAGAATTTGCATCTGACCGCCCGAAAGTGAGTTTGTCTTTTGTTCTATTATTTTTGAAAGTCCAAAGTAAGTAGCCGTTTCACTTATTTTAATATTTATTTCTTCACTCGACATTCCCATATTCTCAAGCGTAAAGGCAAGTTCATGGAGTACGGTATCGGTTACTGTTTGATTTTCGGGATTTTGTGAAACATAGCCAATTTTAAAAGCCGTATCTTCTTCACTGCATTTTTCAATATTTTCGGAACAGAAAAATATTTCTCCCGTTTTTGTGCCGTGAGGAGCTGCCTGCGGCTTTAAAAGTCTTAGCAGTGTTGTTTTTCCGCAGCCGGACTGACCGCAGATAACACAAAACTCTCCCCTTTTCACAGTGAAATTCACATTATCCAAAGCCTTTTCCTGCATCTGTGGATAAGTAAAACTTAAATTTTTGACAGAGAAAATTTCCATACAAGCTCCTCCTTTAACTCAATAATAAACGGCATAAATGATAGTACACCGAAAGCCGACATTCCGATTACGGATAATATTGTAATATCACACATCTCGATATGCGGATATATAAGAAAATCAAGTTGACCTGTCGCTAAAGCAAACAGCACTGTAGTCAACATTCCCAGAGAAAGTACAGTAAAAACCGTATCTGCTTTTGTAAAAGGAAAGCGGCAGTAAAAACTGCGCTTTTTCACTCCGTATCCTCTTGCGCTCATTGAATCGGCAGTTTGAACCGAACCCTCAAGCATTACGGAAACCGAAGCAGAAAATGCACCTATGTATTGTTTAAATTTATTTTTACCGCAAAAATCGGATTGAGCCGCCAATGTGCGCTTAAACACAAGAATAAATTTAGGCACAAAATGAAGTACCATCGAAAACAATAATGCAAGTCTTGGTAAAAATCTTCCGAAAATATATATAAGTTTTTCGGAATCAAACACGCTGTTGAATACCGAAAACCAAAGTATTACGCTCAAAAGCATCAGTCCGAGCACCGCACCGTAAACTATAGCCTCAAGCGTAATAGGAATATCATTTATAAATATAAGTGGTGTTACTCCCTTGTGTGAGAAAAGCGGATTGGTTATTGTTACAAGTAAAAAAATCAGCACATAACCAAAAAAGGATTTTAAAAATAATTTAAAACCCTTTTGTAATACAGAATAAGCCGCCGCTCCGAAAAGCGACAGCAGTAAAATTATATAATTCCATGTAAACATTGATACCAACAGCACAGATACAAAATATATAAGCTGTGCCAGCGGATTAAAGGAATTAAATCTTAGCATTATTCTTCTCCTGTAAATTCGTTTCCGATATCTGCGCCCAAATCGCAGGTATATAAGAATTTAATTGTATCTCCGTCATGTAAATCATAAGAATTGCAGCCTACCGACGGAAAAACATCATTTACGCAGTATTCCCAACCCGAAAGCTGACCGCAAGAAAATTCATAAAGATTTGCAATACCCTCAATATAAATATCCGCGTCCGTTCCCTCGTATTCATATTGAATTTTATTCTGACGGCAGGCTTCACTAAGTGCATCATATGCGGTAGCATTTTCGTCAAGAGTAATCTTTGTAGGCTTGAGAATTACGCCGTCACTCGGAACATAGCTTTCAAGACCGCTTTCAAGCTGATCCATATTATTTAAAATGGTTGAGCAGTTGATTGAAAAAGTAACCTCCATTCCCTCTTTTTGAGATGAAGAGGAATAGTAGTCATCGGGAGTCTGAACCGAACAGCCGCATAGCACGGCAGTAATTATCAATACAAGTAATAAAAGTTTTAATTTCATTATTTGTCACCTTTTCTTTTGCCGAATAATCTGAACGGCTCACCGTCTTTTTTCAGCACTGTTAATCTTATAATTAAAAGCACAGCCGCTACTGCTACAAGTCCGATAAGAGAAACATAGAAAATAAAATTATTGTCGTCATCCGAATTTGCCGCCGCTACGGAATCCGGAGTAGATGCAAGCGTAAAAGGCTCGTAATTGTCATCTGCCAAAGCCATTACCTGATCATCATAATTTTCCGCATTATTAGATTCGGGATTTACAGTTGTTTCCTGCTGTCCTTCATCAACTTGCGAATTATGTTTTTCTGTAATATCACCTGTATTTACAGAATTATTTTTATCGTTGCTGTCTATATTAACCTCAGAACTGTCTGTGTTTGATTTTTCAGTGTTCTGTCGGGAATTTTCGCTATTAGAATTATTTTTCTTTGTATCGTCAAATTCAAAAATCTCGGTATTGCCCTTTGACATATATTTATATAAATCAACAAGTGAGTTTAATGCCTGATAACACGCAATATTATTCGATTTTCCGTTTTCAATATGAGAAAAACCGCCGTCCGAATTTTTGAAAGTCATGAGATTGTCAACAAGAGTGTTGCCGTTTTTAATAAATCTTGAATCCGACTGCACATCTATATCGAGTGCAACAAGCGCAGAAATAACTTGGGAAACACTCTCGGAATTTACTGTGCCGAAAGAAGAATATCCGCCTTTTTCATTTTGTTTTTTAGATAAAACATCAAGTGCTCTGTCAATAGATTCTTTTACCGTACTGTCAGATTTATAAGGAGCAAGTGCCTGTAAGCACATTGCGGTAACATCGGTATCGGCAGACTTTCCCATAAGTGTAAAACCACCGTCCGAAAGCTGTAAGCCTATAATTTTTTTAATAAAATATTCTCTGTCATATTTTGCGTCACTCGGAACTTTTGCATTTGCACAGTCGAGTGACAGCAAGGCATAAACATATGCATTTATGCCTTGCTTGTTCACATTTTCACTGTTATAAACTCCGTCACTGAGCAAATTTTTGCCGTTGATATTTTCAGGATTAAGTCCGCAGGCATAAAGTGCAAGTGAGGTACGCTGAAAATCTGTAGCTTTGCTTTTTGATTTATATAACTTTTCGGCAGATTTTATCATAGAACTTTGTACAGCAGTTACATCTGTACCGTATTTTGACAAAGAAATAATATACCACTGTGTTTCCGAATTATCCGTGGTTTCAGAAAGTTTTTGTACAAACGAAGCTGTATCGTCAGCCTTTAAAATTGCCGATTTATACGAGATAATTCCGTCTATAGTTTTTGAAATATCTTCTTTTGTGTAGTTTTCAGCCGCATTTACTGTTACCGATAAAGATAACATTACTGCGCATATAAGTAAAGCTGTCAGTTTTTTCAGCATAATTATCATTCCTTATTAGAATTATTCTGTTTCACCCGAAAGAATTGTCTGAAGTGCTGTAACATCATTTACATCAACTTTTCCGTCTTTGTTTACATCAGCAATTCTTACTTGTTCTTCGCTAATATTGTTATAATTGCTAAGGTATGTCTGAATAGCTGTAACATCGTTAATGTCTACATTACCGTCAAGGTTTACATCATTGACAATCTTTGTATCTACAAATACTGTGTAGTCATCTGCGTAACGAAGAACTGCAGGAGCACCGCTGTAACCGTACTTTTCAACCTGTAAGCTGTGAGAACCGAATGTAAGCTGATCCTTATCAATTACAACTACACCGTTATAATCTGTTGTGTATTCTTTGCCGTCAAAATATACTGTCATATTATCAATCGGAAGAACAGCGTCACCGAATGTAGCCTTTGCTGTAAATGTAATTTTACCCTCGCTCGTAAGCAATGAAGTATCTGCAATCGGGAGGTAGCATGGATACTCACCGTAATAAAGAACTACTGTATCATTATTATTAAGTGTATAATCGCTTACTCCTACATTAGGAACTACGCTGTTTACAGCATAATACCAGCCGTCCCAGCCGCCGAATGAACCTGCTGCAATGCCGTTTACCTCTGAAATATAGCCTGCATCTGCACCTACTACTTCGATATTATCAGAAACTTCGTCTGCATATGAGATAAGCTGACCGACATTGCTGTCCTTTGCAATTTCAAATGTGTCTTTAAGGTAGCAAGCCTCCGGACCTTCAATTCTGAGATTTACATTAATTGTGTTTTCTCTTGCAATATTAACTGTAAAGTCGTCAGCATAACGAAGTACGGCAGGAGCACCGTTTGAATTTTTCTTTTCAACCTGAACACTGTGCTCACCTGATGTAAAATCAGCCTTGCTAAGTGAAATTGTACCGTTTTCATCTGTTGTATAAGTATGACCGTCAAAAGTAACTGTCATATCTGCAATAGCAACTGTGCTTACGGTCGGATTCCAGTCGCTGTCATATATAGTTGACTCTGCATTAAAACTGATTTTGCCGTCACTGTTTAATGCCGAAGTGTCAATCTGCGGAAGAAGACAAGGAAAATCACCGTAATAAAGAACAACTGTATCATTGTCGCTAAGTGTGTAATCACCTACGCCAACATTTGGTGAAACTGAATTTACAATATACTGCCAGCCGTCCCAGCCGCCGAATTTGCCTGCTGTTTCGCCGTTTACATCTGTTATGTAATTATTTTCGGCGCCTGTTACCGTAACATCATCAGAAAGCTTGTCTGCATACTGAATTAAGTCAGCTGCCGTACTACCCTGTGGAATTTCATAATTGTCATAAAGCACACAAGAATTCACACCCTCAATACGGAGTGAAACTGTAATGTCTTTTGTTTCTGCCGCAAATGCCGTAACTGCAGATGCAGAAACAAGCAAAGTAGCAAGTGAAGCAGAAATAAATTTTGCTGTTGTTTTCATAAACATTCTCCTTAAATAAAAAATAGCCCCTTAAAAGAGGCATAGCTATATAAAGGGTAATAATTTACCCAATAACTATTCTCCCACTGCCCAAGAAAGTTTTTCAAACTATGTTATGGCAGGTCTCCTGACTTACAGTCTGCGTTAAAGCAGCCAAGGCGCCTTCTCGGTTTCCCAATGGCATGAGCCAAGGCTATAACTGTTTACAGTAATGGCGGTTGTGACGGACTTGCACCGTCTTCCCTATTAATTAAATGAATAAACCATAACAAATATTAAGTTCAAATTAAATTTTATAGCATAATCGGTGTTATGTCAAGTTAATGCCTGTCTTTTTCCTCTTTTGCCTTATTTTTCCGCTTTATCACAGATAAATACAGCATAAAACACAAAACACCGACAGCAAGTCCGCAAATAACTCCAACTATAAGCATAAATACAGTGTTGTCTGAAAATTTGCCGTTTAATGAACCGAGTTCGTCAATACTGCTTTTTTCTGAATTTCCTGTACTTTCATTGCTTTCGGATTTATATTCCGTTGTATCCGATTTTTCATTATCATTTGATTTTTCACTGCCTTGTTTTGTAACACTTACCTTACCGCTTGAACATTGCGAAATTTCAACGCTTTCTGCCGAAGAATTAACACAATCATAGGCTGTATATTGCAAATTACTCTGACCTTCGGCTGTTGCCTTAAATTCTAAAGTAAGTATTACCGTGTCATTATCAATATTTTTGCCGTCTTTGCAAAGGTAAGATACATTTAATGTACTTCCGTTATCATAAGCATAAGCCAGACTGTCCGAATCGGAACTGATTGAACGGTATTCTATTATATTTCTGTCATAAGTAAATTTTAATAATACGGCAGAGATTTTTTCGGACGATTTTGCCTTTACATCAACCTTAAAAATTCTGCCTTTATCACAATTTATATCTTCTGTTTTGAAAGCTACGCCGTTTGTATCGGCGGCAAAAACAGAAACAGCGGAGAAAATTATGAAAAGAACCGTAAACATTAATAATACAAATCTTTTCATATTTTCTCCGCTCCTTTTTAAGCGTGTTCTGCTTTATTAAAATTTTTTTGTTCGGTATCTGACCTTTGTCCCTCTTTTTTGCTCTGCACATTGTAGGAAATGCGTGTAAGCATATTTTCACTCACAAACCGTTGAGCAACTTTTGCTACTTTCATTGTAAAGCCGGGAATAATAACCATTTTGCCTTTCATAGTTTTCTCAATCGCATACTTAGCAACAAAATCCGGCGAAAGTCCGTTAAGGCAAAACTTTACATCCGCAACATTATTAAAATTAGTATTCACAGGACCGGGACAAAGCACGGAAATTTTAACATTACTGCCCTGTCGCCTCAGTTCTTCGTGAACAGCCTCTGTAAGCCTTACAACATAATTTTTTGATGCATAATAACTTGAAAAAGTCGGACCCGCCAAAAAGCCCGCTGACGAGCCTACATTAAGAATGTAGCCTTTATTTTTCTTAACCATATCCTGCAAAAAGCATTTTGTCAGAATATGCACTGCACTTATATTTGTGTGAATTAAATCAAGCTCTTTTTTCAGCGGTACATCCAAAAATCTGCCATATGCGCCAAAGCCTGCATTATTGACGAGAAAATCTATATCCTCGTCTTTTAAATGCTCATACAAATCAATAGCGTCTTGTTCCCGTGACAAATCAATGGTGATTACTCTGACATTTACATTTTTAAGTTCAGCCTTAAGCTCTGTCAGCTTATCATAGTTTCTTGACGCAACTATCAAATCATACCCCATTGCAGCCAAGATTCTCGCAATTTCCTTACCAATCCCCGAACTTGCTCCTGTAATTAAAGCCTTCATATATTCACCTGCTTTTATTTATTTTTTGACACCGATGGCACAAAGCCATGTAGTGCCGTCCTTTTTATGGGTTTCAATGTCTTCAAAGCCTGCCTTTGCAAGCATTTCCCGTATCTCCTCCTCTGTCACTGTTTTTATGCCTACCTTGTCCTCTACAGCCTTCCATTTATCAGGTTCTTCGGGAGTTTTCAGCATTTCAAATACAAGCATAATCCTGCCGTTTTGCTTTAACACTCTATAAATTTCTTTTAAATCATTAAGTTTGTCCGGCCAGAAGTAATAGGTTTCTACCGCAATTACAACATCAAAGCTGCAATCCTCAAACGGCAAAGACGAAACCGAGGCAAGTACGATTTTAACCTTATTACAGAGAATGTTTTTTCTGTTCTGTGCCTTTGAATGTTTGATACAAAGCGCAGAATAATCTATTCCGTAAACCTTGCCGTTACCGATTCTCTCTGCTATTCTCGACACGGTAAGACCGCCGCCACAGCCAACATCAAGCACACGATAATGTCTTTCAAAATTTATATGATCAAGCGCCCAACCGGTAAGCTCGTAATGTCCTTCATTCATGGAACTAATCATTTTTTTGCCCCAAAAGCCCTTCGGCTTCTTGGCATTTTCCAACAGCTTATGATATTTCACAAGAATCTTCCTTTCCGTAAAACACATATTAACTTTATCAAATATATTAATTTTGCTTTAAACTCATTATTGTGCTATCGATTATAACACATATTTATACATTTTACAATTACTTATTGATTTATTTTATTTGATTTTTGTTCATCAATAAGTTCCTGCACCAAATAATCGTCACTCATACAATACATATCCGATATACCCTTTTAGGTTTTATTGTCAAAAGCCAAAATCATATTTAATTTTACAATACTATGTTCTTTCCGTCCCATTCAACCGAAACCGCTTTATTATCATTTTCCGAATTAATTAATAATCCCTCATCAAGATTTTTTGTGGAATGGTGAACGGACAGAAGGAATAGAAAGATAGCGAATCAAGGTAACCGTAGCCGATTCGTTTAGCGACCTTGATCTTGTTGTTGAAGTCTTCGAGCTTGTCGGTGTCATCCGAGATATCGGCTACGCTTTTGGGATTGTACTGTTCAATAATTTGCTTTGCGAGGTTCTCTCCCGGTGTGCTTTCTCTCTTTTTTGCCATTTCGTTCATTCCTTTCTTTCATTGTAGCACACTTTTTCCAAATTGCAAAAAGTGTGCAAGTTATTTTTCTAACTTACACACTTTATTTTACAAGCTCAGGTGTAGCAATAAAAATTCTACACTTTTATTTTCCCATAAATTAACAAAATCAAAACGGCTTTATTTTGTAAAAAAGCGGAATAAAAGAGATTACAAGTCAAACAATATTAATGCAATATTTTGCAAATATTACAAATTCAGGGGAGTTTTGATATGAAGGCAACAGGTATTGTCAGAAGAATTGACGACCTCGGTCGTGTTGTTATACCAAAAGAAATTCGTCGTACCCTGCGTATTCGTGAGGGCGACCCGCTTGAGATATATACTGCTACCGACGGCGAAGTTATATTTAAAAAATATTCACCTGTAGGAGAATTATCGGCATTTGCCTCACAATATGCGGAAGTTCTCTCAAGAGTAAGCGGTTTACCCGTTATTATTTGCGACAAAGACCATGTTATTGCCGCATCGGGAGTATCTAAAAGAGAATTACTTGAACGACGGGTTTCACCTGTTCTTGAAAATTATATGGAAAGCCGTAAAAGTTATACTGCAACACAGGCAACGGTCGGTGATATTCAACCGGTTGAAGGTGTGGAACACAGAGCGGCAGTCATATACCCTATTATTGCCGCAGGCGATGTTACGGGTGCAGTTGTAATGCTGATGGGCGAAGATAATAAAGTTCCTACTGAAACAGAGGTTAAACTTGCTCATTCAGCGGCCGCTTTTTTAGGAAAACAAATGGAAGAATAAACTATAAGGGTTGCCACAGGCTTGTGTGACAACCCTTATTATATGAAAATATGGTTTATCGCACGAGTTAAGTGAAATAATAAAAAATTTAGGTCAAGTCTTTTAAAGACTTGCAGGTTTGAACAAAACCCATAATATCTTCCGATATTACAATTTATCGGGCACAAACAGTGTGGCTGTTCAGCTATCGTTAGATTGCATAAACGGAAAGTATTTGTGGGCTTTGCCCACACCCACAACCTTTGAAAAGGTTGACCAAACTTTTATAATTGACTGACGAAGTATTCTGTTAAACCCTAATTACCCTTTTAAATAAACTTTTTACAATTAAAAACTGCCGCTCATTACAAGCGGCAGTCTTTAAGAAAAAATATGAAATGTATAAGGGATTGGTTAATTTATCAGCCTGCAAGTGCTGCACCGAGTGCATTACAGTTTGCCGTGGCTTCGTCATCGGGAGCATCATTGCAGATAACACTTTCTGCTGCGAGAACTGCGCCTGCCGAATTACAGGTTTCCTCCCATGTTCTCATCCATTCGCCGTCACCCCAGCCGTATGAGCCGAAGAGGGCAATCTTCTTACCGTTGAGCTTTGGTTCACATTCATTGAAAACAGGCTCAAACTCGCTGTCCTCGAGTGTTTCGGCACCCATTGCCGGGCAACCGAATGCAATTGCGTCAAATTCGTCTACTTTATCTGCAGAAAAATCTGTTACATTAAATACAGAAACCTCTGCGCCTGCGCCTTTTGCGCCCTCTGCAACAGCGTCAGCCATTGCCTCTGTGTTGCCTGTTCCACTCCAGAACACTACTGCTATTTTACTCATAAATTAATTACTCCTTTGTAAATTTATACGGTAAGTCGTTTAAGCGACGAACCCTGCAAATATTTTTTGCAGTATATATTAGTACATTTTTTGTACTTTTCAAATGTCTTTTTAGCATTATCTTCATCGTGATATACTTTCCAACATCCGCAGCATTTAAAGTTTTTTCCTTTATTTTCAATAAAACTTATTACATCGTCAATCGGGTAACCTAAAAACAATCCTATCTCGTGAGGAAATCCGCCGCAAGAATAAACTCTTGCCGAAAGCTCGTTTATAAGCTCATCATTGGTAGTTCCTCTATACCCTATTGAATTTAAAAACTTTTTGTTTTTGCCGTTTTGCATATCTGCGTTTAATTTTTCCGGACGATAAACATAAATCAACGCTCTTTCGGACGAACAGTACAGTACACGGATTGACACACCTTTTGCGTTGAGAACAGAGTTTAGGGAGATAATATCTTTTTTCAGCCTATATACGCTGTCAATTCGGCAATTAACCAAATTTCCTGTTTTTATATTCGCCAATGTCGGTGAGCAGTGGCGGACTAAAATTTCTTCAGACATAATGCTCCTTTTGGTTAGCTTTAACTAACTATTATTTCATAATTAACGCCCTTACAGGCGTTGATTTACATTTATTTCTGTAATTATAGAGGCACAATTACAATAATGGAAAGATTCTTGCTTTAAGTTAGTTGTTGCTAACCTTTCGCATAATTATAATACAACATCTTCCTCTATTTGTCAACACCTATTTTTAAATTTTTTAAATTTATTTTTTGCTCTTGCATTTTTTGTCGGTACAGTATATACTATATCCATAAATGCACAATATATGTATGGGAATGAGGTTCTCCCACGGATTTTTTCCGAAACCGCTTTTGCTGATGACTTCTGTTTTATACAGGGGCATTGGCTTTTTTTATGCCATTTTTTAATCACAAAATTTTGAGGTGAATTATGAAAAGGAAGTTTGTTGATTTCAAGGTATTGACGGCATCTCTTTGCTGTGCCGTTGTTATGGGCGTAATTTCTTTCGTGTTTTTAAAAATGCTCGGATTATCGTCCGTATTCAGGGAGTATTTCCCTTATTGCATATGGTTCTTGCCACTTTCGGGTATGCTTACCGCTTTTGTATATAAGAAATACGGCGGTGAGTCCTCAAAAGGCAACAATCTTATAATTCAGAGTGCAAACGAGGGTGTAAAAGTACCTAAAAGGCTTGCAGTTCTTACATTCTTCTTTACACTGCTGACACACTTTTCTGGCGGCTCGGCAGGCAGAGAGGGCACTGCCGTTCAAATCGGCGGCGCTCTTACAAGCAATGTTGCCGACAAGTTCGGATTTAAAAAAGAGGACAGAAAAACTATCATTTTAGGCGGATTAAGTTCGGCATTCGGCTCCGTATTCGGCACTCCGCTTGCAGGTGCATTCTTCGGTATGGAAGTTTGCTGCATAGGTCAGCTTTCCGCAAGCGCTGTTATTCCATGCTTTTTATCATCTTATCTGGCAAATGCTGTTACGCTTTTGCTCGGCGCAACACACGAAGTACATACTATCGCAAGCGTTCCTAACTTTGATTTTAAACTTATATTGATATTTGTTTCCGCATCTGTATTTTTCGGACTTCTCGGAAAATTATTTGCTCTTGCGGTCAAATATTTAAAATTATTATACGCAAAAATTTTCAAAAATACCGTTCTCTCTGCATTTGCAGGCTCTGTTGTTGTCACATTGCTAATCATTTTATTAAATCTCAACAAATATGAAGGACTTAGCACTTGGCAGCAAACAACCGCATTTGAGGGCAATGCAAATTGGTACGATATGCCCGTAAAATTCATTTTGACAGTGCTCACACTCGGAGCAGGATTTCAAGGCGGTGAAGTAACTCCGTTGTTTGACATAGGGGCGTCATTCGGCGGCTGGTATGCAAATTTATTCGGCATTGAACCGAGTTTTCTTGCGGCAATTGGCTTAATCTGCGTGTTCGGTTCTGCCGCAAACACACCGATTACCACAATTATGCTCGGTATTGAGCTTTTCGGCGCCGAAGCCGCGCCTTATTTTGTATTTGCAAGTCTGATAAGTTTTATAGCGTCGGGCAAATCGGGAATTTACTCTTCACAGGAAAGAAAGCTAAGTAAAAGTCTGTTTTCAGCAAAGGCTGATTTTTCCGAATAAATATGGTACAATATAAAAAGAAATAATCGGAGGTGCTGTATGAAAATTTTAGTTGTTTTTACAGGCGGAACTATAGGCAGCCGCTACAATGACGGTGTAATTTCTCCCGATTCAAGCACCCGTTACAAGTTAATCGAAATGTACAAACAAAACGGAGGTTATGCTGAATTCGATGCGATCTCTCCTTACACGGTACTTAGCGAAAACTTAAACGGCGAGTATTTTAATTTACTTTATAATTCTGTCAAAGAAAATATAAATAATTATGACGGCATCATTGTTACCCACGGTACAGATACACTGCAATACACTTCCGCTGTGCTTTCTTATATGTTCGGCTTGTGTAATACTCCTATTGTGCTTGTGTCTGCAAATTATCCGCTCGAGAGTGAAAAATCAAACGGACTCGAGAATTTTTCCGCTGCCGTGGATTTCATTAAATCAGGCAATAATAAAGGTGTATTTGTCGCATACAAAAATAACGGCGAGCATGCAAACATTCACCGTGCCTCTCGCCTGCAAAAACACCTTGCTTATTCGGATAAAATCGAAAGCGTTAATAATATTTACTACGGTGAAATCATTAACGGCAATTTTATTAAAAATATCAATTATACAGAAAAGCAAGATGAAATAAAATTTGAGAATATGCCTGTTTTCAAATCAACTTCCCCTGTACTTAAAATTACACCGTATGTGGGAATGGCTTATCCGCAGCTTAATAAAAATATTAAAACCGTATTGATGGAAAGCTATCATTCGGGAACTGTAAATACCGCAAGCAAAGATTTGGAGAAATTCTGCAATACAGCCAAACAATTTAACATTCCTGTATTTTTAACAGGCAGTGAGACAGGATTTTTTTACGAAAGCAAAGAACTTTATTCAAAATTAGGCATTCAGGTACTCCCTACTGTCACTCCGATTTCTGCTTATATTAAGCTATGGATATTATGCGAAAACAATGCAAAAGACATTTATAAAGCCTTTTCAAAATCCATCGGCGGAGATATATTATAAATCTATAAACATAAAACTACAGCACCGACAAAGTGATGTGACCTCCAAACCGTTAGATTCTTAGTCTGACCTTTTTGGGGCCAACTCAAAAAAGCGGTGCTGTTTTGATGTGCGTTATGCCAAAAGGGCCGACACAATTTCTCGTGTCGACCCTCTCGGTTTATGTGAATTAAAAAGGATAGGTAATTTTAATAGGATTACTCAATATCCTGCATTGCATCGTAACCAGTTTCACCGGTTCTTACTTTTACAACATCTTCAACATCATAAATGAAGATCTTGCCGTCACCGATATGACCTGTATAGAGTGCCTTTACAGCGGCATCTACAACAGCCTTTACAGGAACTTTGCAAACTACGATTTCTACCTTCATCTTAGGAAGGAGATTACTTTCAATAGCAACACCACGGTAATACTCTGCCTTACCCTTTTGAGCGCCGCAACCGAGTACCTGTGATACTGTCATACCTGTAATACCGAGTTTATCCATTTCTTCCTTGAGTGCCTCAAGTTTTGACTGCTTAAGGAGAATATCAATCTTAGTAATCTTTGTACCGTCGGTAGCCATATCATACTTGCCTGCAAGCTGAACAGGAACTGCCTTAGTTACAGGAACATTGCCCTCAACATCAAATGTTTCGTCAAGTGAAGCTGTACCAACGCCGATTGGCATAAAATCTGCATATGCGCTTACAAGACCGTGCTCGCAAATATCAAGACCCTTCATTTCTTCTTCCTTAGTTACACGAAGGCCGATTGTCTTTTTGATGATTGTAAATACGATAATCATACAAACGATTGTCCAAGATGCTACGCAAAGGATACCGAGAGCCTGCTTACCGAGCTGTGCAAAACCGCCGCCGTAGAAAAGACCTGTGATACCGTCCTGACCGTTGCCTGTTGCGAAAAGACCTACTGCAAGGCCGCCCCACATACCGTTTACGCCATGTACTGAGAATGCACCAACCGGGTCATCTATCTTGAGTTTAATATCAACAAATTCTACTGCAACTACTACGAGGATACCTGAAACAATACCGATGATTGCAGAACCGATAGCATCAACATCTGCACAACCTGCTGTTACTGCAACAAGACCTGCAAGTGAAGCGTTAAGACACATTGAAACATCAGGCTTACCGTTCTTGATCCAAGTAAAGAGCATACATGTTACTGTAGCAACAGCCGGAGCGATTGTTGTTGTAAGAAGGATCTGACCGAGTCTTGAACCGTCTTCTGCAGCAGCACCGTTAAAGCCGTACCAAGCAAACCAAAGAATGAATACACCTAAAGCACCGAGTGTGATGCTGTGACCCGGGATAGCGTTTACCTTACCGTTTTTGCCATACTTACCGATACGAGGTCCGAGGATGATTGCACCTACAAGAGCAGAGATACCGCCAACCATATGAATTACGATTGAACCTGCAAAGTCAATACAACCGAGCTGTGCAAGCCAACCCTGGCCGTTCCATACCCAACCTGCCTCGATAGGATAAACAACCAATGAAATTACTGCACTGTAAACACAGTATGCAGAGAACTTTGTACGCTCTGCCATAGAACCGGAAACAATTGTTGCGGCTGTAGCACAGAATACAAGCTGGAATACAAATGAGTTCCAATCAAAGCTTGCCCAATCTGTAAACATTGTAAGATTAGGAACGCCGATGAAACCTGCAATATAGTTTTCCGACATCATAAGTCCAAAACCAAGCAAACTGAATACTACTGTACCGATACAGAAGTCCATCAGGTTTTTCATAATGATATTACCGGCGTTTTTCGCTCTTGTAAAACCGGTTTCTACCATCGCAAAACCACATTGCATAAAGAATACGAGCAAGGCGCCTATCATATACCATACGCCTGTACTGCCAAAAATCATATCTGCCATATAGATCTCCCCTTTTTTAAAATAACAAAAATGGCGTGTACCAAACAGTTTTTGTCTGTTCGTTACACGCCATTGTGTCACCAAATTGAAAATTTAAAAATCAGTCAATCGATCATACACCGTAAAGCATTTCGCCGTATGAAGGATATGGCCAGTAATCAGCGGCTGTTTCTGTTTCCATAGCGTCGCCGATTGCACGAAGTTCAGTCATTACCGAGAATACGCTCTCTCTGTAATACTTAGCATAAGCAAGAACATCGCCCTCATATTCGCTTGCGCCGATAACAGCGTTCTCAAGCTCTGCTGTCTTTTTGCTGAAGCAAACAAGTTTGTTTGAAAGACTTGTAATGAGGTCTTCCTCAACTGATGTTGGGATTGCGTCTGAAAGAGCTTTCTTAGCAAGCGCTGTATCTGTAAGCTCTCTTACATATGAAGTAACGGCAGGAATCATATCTTTTTTAGCCATATCAATCATTGTAAGTGCTTCGATATTGATAATCTTAGCATAGTTTTCAAGCTCAATCTCATATCTTGCATGAATTTCATCTACAGAATAAATCTTGTTCTTTGTAAAGAGGTCAATATTCTTCTGATCAATGTAATGCTCAACTGCATCAGGAAGTGATTTAAGGTTAAGAAGACCTCTCTTCTCTGCCTCTTCAACCCATTCAGGTGCATAGTTGTTGCCGTTGAAGATAATAGCCTGATGTTCTGTAAATGTCTTTTTAATAAGAGCCTTAACCGCTGCGTCAAGATCGGATGCGTCTTTCAACTCATCATAGAACTCTGAAAGTTCCTCGGCAACCATTGTGTTAAGCATTATGTTAGGACAAGCAATGTTGAGAGCCGAACCGAGTGCTCTGAACTCAAACTTGTTACCTGTGAAAGCAAACGGTGATGTTCTGTTACGGTCTGATGTGTCTTTCTTGAAGTCAGGAAGAACATCAACACCTGTTGACATCTTAACCTTGCCCTTGCTTATATACTCTGTACCATTGATGATTGATTCAACCAATGCGCCGAGGTCATCACCGAGATACATTGAAATGATTGCAGGCGGTGCTTCGTTAGCGCCAAGACGATGATCGTTACCTGCCGATGCAACAGAGATTCTTAAAAGATCCTGATACTCGTGTACAGCCTTTACGATAGCTGCAAGGAAGAGCTGAAACTGAATATTGTTTTCAGGTGTTTTACCCGGATCAAGGAGATTTTCACCTGTATTAGTAGAAATTGACCAGTTGTTGTGCTTACCTGAACCGTTTACACCTGCAAAAGGCTTTTCGTGAAGGAGGCAAACAAGACCGTGCTTTTCAGCAATCTTCTTCATAACTTCCATTGTAAGCTCGTTGTGGTCGGTTGCGATATTTGTAGTTGTAAAAATAGGAGCAAGCTCGTGCTGCGAAGGAGCAACCTCGTTGTGCTTTGTCTTAGCTAGGATACCGAGTTTCCAAAGCTCGTTGTCAAGGTCAGCCATGAAAGCCGCAACTCTTGTCTTGATTGCACCGAAGTAATGGTCGTCAAGCTCCTGTCCTTTAGGAGCTTTTGCACCAAAGAGTGTTCTGCCTGTGTAGATAAGGTCTTTTCTCTGGTCATAAACATCTTTATCTATAAGGAAGTATTCCTGCTCAGGACCTACTGTTGTTGTAACTCTCGTAACATCTGTTTTGCCGAGAAGATTAAGAACTTTGCAAGCCTCTGTGCTGATTCTCTCCATTGAACGAAGAAGAGGTGTTTTCTTATCGAGAACCTCACCCGTGTATGAACAGAATGCTGTAGGAATGTAAAGTGTACCGTCCTTAGCAAAAGCATATGAAGTCGGGTCCCAAGTTGTATAACCTCTTGCCTCAAAAGTAGCACGAATACCGCCGCTTGGGAAAGAAGATGCATCAGGCTCGCCCTTTACAAGCTCTTTACCTGAAAACTCCATGATAACCTGACCGTCACCGTTCGGTGTGATAAAGCTGTCATGCTTTTCTGCTGTGATACCTGTCATTGGCTGGAACCAGTGTGTATAGTGTGTGCAGCCCTTTTCGATAGCCCAATCTTTCATTGCGCTTGCAACTACATTAGCTACGCTCTCGTCAAGAGGCTCACCATTCTGGATTGTTTTCTTAAGTGCCTTGTAAGTAGCCTTAGGAAGACGCTCAAGCATCATTTGATCATTAAATACCATACTGCCAAATAATTCAGGAACTTTTGCCATTTTAATCTCTCCTATCCGTTTTTAATGAAATCATTTTTTTAGAAAACAAAAAGGCACTGCGAACCTTTCGGCTCACAGCGCCCTTGCTGTTTGTCATTGACTGTAGTATAAACCCTTTTGCGTTATTTGTCAATAGCTTTTTTAAAAATTTTTTAGAAAATATTTCAGCTTTTGCAAGTTTAAGTAATTTTCCTGCACTTATTTTACTTTTAAACATTAGTTTATTGACTTTTTGTAGGGTTTCTTGCAAAATATGAAAGTTTGTTATAAAAAAGTTGCATTTTTCTATTGACAACTATAGTAACAGGCTATATAATAAAGTTATTGCAAATGTGCTGATTTGCGACAGAATATTTCAAAGCATACATTTTACATATAATTAATATGTTTTAGCAAAAATATAAAATGTATTTAACAGCTCAATCCATTTATCGTACTCCATTTACTATACTATATTATATAGTATGCTGTGTAGAACAAATGTTGAAGAATTGAGCGGGAAAGGGTGAATTAAATTGGAACAAATCTCAAACAGACAAGACTTTAAGGGACTTTACTCTCCTCAGTTTGAGCACGACAACTGCGGTATAGGTGCGGTTGTAAACATTAACGGTATCAAAACTCACGATACGGTTGCAAATGCTCTTACTATAGTAGAAACCCTTGAGCACAGAGCAGGTAAAGACGCCGAAGGCAAAACAGGTGACGGCGTAGGTATTTTGCTCCAGATTTCACACAAGTTTTTCAAAAAAGTAGCCCAGAGAGATCTCGGAATCAAGCTTCTTGCGGAGAGAGATTATGCTGTAGGTATGTTCTTCTTCCCTCAAAACGAGCTTGCAAGAAATCAGGCTAAAAAAATGTTTGAAATTATTGCGGAAAAAGAGGGACTTGAGATTCTCGGTTGGAGAAATGTTCCGTCTAACCCTGATGTGCTTGGCAAAAGAGCAGTTGAATGTATGCCTCACATTATGCAGTGCTTTATCAAGCGTCCGAAAGGTGTTAAGAAAGGCTTGCCTTTTGACCGTAAACTTTATGTTGCAAGACGAGTATTTGAGCAGAGCAACGAAGATACATATGTAGTTTCTCTCTCAAGCAGAACTATTGTATATAAAGGTATGTTCCTTGTAGGCGAGTTAAGAAGATTCTTTACCGACCTGCAAGACCCCGATTATGAGTCAGCCATTGCTATGGTTCACTCAAGATTCTCTACCAATACAAACCCAAGCTGGCAGAGAGCTCATCCAAACAGAATGATTGTTCACAACGGTGAAATCAATACAATCAGGGGCAACGCAGACAAAATGCTTGCCCGTGAAGAAACAATGAAGTCGGAGCACCTCAAAGGCGACCTCGACAAGGTTATTCCTGTTGTAAACACCGAGGGTTCAGACTCGGCTATGCTCGACAACACACTTGAATTTTTAGTAATGAGCGGTATGGAGCTTCCTCTTGCCGTTATGATTACAATTCCTGAGCCTTGGGACAGAAACCACACAATTTCTCAGAAAAAGAAAGATTTTTACCAGTATTACGCAACAATGATGGAGCCGTGGGACGGACCTGCATCAATTCTTTTCTCTGACGGTGATATTATGGGTGCGGTACTTGACAGAAACGGTCTTCGTCCGTCAAGATACTACATTACAGACGATAACAACCTTATTCTTTCATCAGAAGTCGGTGCACTTCCTATTGACCCCGCAAAGATTGTCACTAAGGAAAGACTTCGTCCCGGTAAAATGCTCCTTGTAGATACTGTACAGGGCAAACTTATCGACGATGACGAGCTTAAGGAATATTATGCATCAAAACAGCCGTACGGCGAATGGCTTGACAGCAACCTTGTTCGTCTTAAAGACCTCAAGATTCCTAATGTAAAGGTTGAGGAACATTCTTATGACGAAAGACAGCGCCTCCAGAAAGCGTTTGGCTATACATATGAAGAGGTTATGACATCTATCCTCCCTATGGCTAAAAATGCAAGCGAGCCGATTTCGGCAATGGGTACAGACAGTCCTCTTGCCGTACTTTCAAAAGAGCCGCAACCGCTTTTCAACTACTTTAAGCAGCTTTTCGCACAGGTTACAAACCCACCTATTGATGCAATTCGTGAGGAAGTTGTAACATCAACAACAATTTATATCGGCGAGGACGGCAACATTCTTGAAGAAAAGCCGGAAAACTGTAAGGTAATTAAGATTCATAATCCAATTCTTACTTCTACGGATATTCTTAAAATCAAAAATATGCATATCAACGGCTTTAAGGTTGCCACCGTTCCGATCCTTTACTATAAAAACACAAGCCTTAAAAAGGCTATCAACAGACTTTTCATTGAAACAGACAAGGCTTTCAGCGAGGGTGCAAACATCATCATCCTCTCGGACCGTGGCGTTGACGAAAACCACCTTGCTATTCCGTCATTGCTTGCGGTTTCGGCAGTTCACCAGCACCTAGTTGTTACAAAGAAAAGAACATCATGCGCTATCATTCTTGAAAGCGGCGAGCCACGAGAGGTACATCATTTTGCTACACTTCTTGGCTACGGTGCAAGTGCTATTAACCCATACCTTGCGCAGGAAACTATCCACGAGCTTATCGCAGATGACCTTCTCGACAAGGATTACTATGCGGCTGTTAATGACTACAATGACGCTATTCTTCATGGCATAGTTAAGATTGCATCTAAAATGGGTATTTCAACAATCCAGTCATACCATGGCTCACAAATTTTCGAGGCAATCGGTATCGGCAAGGATGTTATTGATAACTACTTTACAGGTACAGTCAGCAGAATCGGCGGTATCACATTAAAAGATATCGAAAAGAATGTTGACAGACTTCATACTTCCGCATTTGACCCACTCGGACTTAACACAAACCCTGAACTCGAATCAAGAGGCAGTCATAAGTTCAGAAGCGGTAAGGAAGAACACCTCTACAACCCGCAGACAATTTATATGCTCCAGCAGTCAACAAGAACAGGCGACTATGAGCTTTATAAGAAATATTCGCATATGATTTCAGAGGAAATGGACCCTGTTAATATCAGAGGACTTTTCGATTTTAACTATGCCGAAACTCCTGTTCCGATTGATGAAGTTGAAAGCGTTGATTCAATTGTTCGCAGATTTAAAACAGGCGCTATGTCATACGGTTCAATTTCACAGGAAGCACACGAGGCTCTTGCTATTGCAATGAACAGATTACACGGCAAATCAAACTCGGGTGAGGGCGGCGAAAGCCTTGAAAGACTTCTCACAAAGGGCACAGCCGACAACCGTTGCTCAGCTATCAAGCAGGTTGCGTCGGGCAGATTCGGTGTAACTTCAAAGTACCTCACATCTGCCGATGAAATTCAGATTAAAATGGCACAGGGTGCTAAGCCGGGCGAGGGCGGACATCTTCCGGGCAAAAAGGTTTATCCTTGGATTGCAAAGACAAGGCACTCCACACCGGGTGTATCTCTTATCTCCCCTCCTCCTCACCACGATATTTATTCAATTGAAGATCTTGCACAGCTTATTTATGACCTTAAAAATGCTAACACAGACGCAAGAATTTCCGTAAAACTTGTTTCTGAATGTGGTGTAGGTACGGTTGCCGCAGGTGTTGCAAAGGCAGGCGCAGGCGTTATCCTTATTTCGGGTTATGACGGCGGTACAGGTGCTGCTCCGAGAAGCTCAATCTATAATGCAGGTCTTCCATGGGAACTCGGTCTTGCCGAAGCTCATCAGACACTTATTATGAATGACCTCAGAAACAAGGTTGTTATTGAAACAGACGGTAAGCTTATGAACGGCAGAGATGTTGCCATTGCGGCTATTCTCGGTGCTGAGGAATACGGTTTTGCCACTGCCCCACTCGTAACACTCGGCTGTGCTATGATGAGAGTATGTAACCTTGATACTTGCCCGTTTGGTGTTGCTACCCAGAACCCTGAACTCAGAAAGAGATTTATGGGTAAGCCTGAATATGTAATGAACTTTATGCGTTTTGTTGCGCAGGAGTTAAGAGAGTATATGTCAAAGCTCGGTGTTAAAACTATTGATGAGCTTGTCGGCAGAATTGACCTTATTAAGAGAAAAGACAATATTGAGGGTCAGGCAGCCGAAGTTGACCTTTCAAATATTCTCAACACTGACTTTGTTTCAAATAAGATTGAATATAAAAAGAAAAATCTTTATGACTTTAAGCTTGATTCTACACTTGACGAAAAGGTACTCTTAAAGGAATTTAAATCTAACCTTGCAAACGGTAAGAGCAAAACAATTACTGTTGATGTTAAGAATACTGACCGTTCATTCGGTACAATTCTCGGTTCTGAAATTACGAAAGCATTTGACGATAAACTCAAAGACGATACATTTAAGATTATCTGTAACGGTTCAGGCGGACAGAGCTTTGGCGCATTCATTCCAAAGGGACTTACACTTGAACTTATCGGTGACAGCAACGACTACTTCGGCAAAGGCTTATCAGGCGGTAAACTCGTTGTATATCCTCCAAAGGGTTCAACTTTCAAACCTGAAGACAATATTATCATCGGTAATGTTGCTTTCTACGGTGCTACAAGCGGTAAAGCATTTATCAACGGTGTTGCAGGTGAGCGTTTCTGTGTAAGAAACTCCGGTGCCGTAGCAGTTGTTGAGGGTGTAGGCGACCACGGCTGTGAATATATGACAGGCGGCAGAGTTGTAGTTATAGGTAAAACAGGTAAAAACTTCGCCGCAGGTATGTCGGGCGGTGTAGCTTATGTACTTGACGAGGACAGAGATCTTTATACAAAGCTTAACAAAGAAATGGTACTCTTCTCCGAAGTTAAAGAAAAGTACGATATTATAGAGCTTAAATCCCTCATTGAGGAACACACAGCCGCAACAGGCTCAACTAAGGGTAAAGAAATTCTTGATAACTTTGACGAGTATCTTCCAAAGTTCAAGAAAATCGTTCCTCACGATTACAAAGAAATGATGTCTGCGATTGCTTCTATGGAAGAAAAAGGTCTTAGCAGTGAACAGGCTCAAATTGAAGCATTCTATCAGATTATCAACAATAAGTAAGGAGGGCACACAATAATGGGAAAGCCAACAGGTTTTATGGATTATAATCGTGAAGATGCCGAGGCATTTTCAGTCAAAGAAAGAATACAAAACTATAATGAATTTCACACACCTTTAAGCAAAAAGGATCAGGAAAAGCAGGGTGCAAGATGTATGGAGTGCGGTGTTCCGTTCTGTCAGGCAGGTATGCAGATTGGCAATGCATTCTCCGGCTGTCCTCTTAACAACCTTATCCCTGAATGGAATGACCTTATTTTCAAAGGTTGTTGGGAACAGGCATATAACAGACTTAAAATTACAAATAACTTCCCGGAGTTTACCTCCCGTGTCTGCCCTGCCCTTTGCGAAAAGGCTTGCACTTGCGGCGCTAACGGTGATGCTGTTACCGTAAGAGCAAACGAGTACGGCATTATCGAAAATGCTTACGAACAGGGACTTGCTGAGGCAAATCCTCCAAAGGTAAGAACAGGTAAAAAAATTGCAATCATCGGCTCAGGTCCTTCGGGACTTGCCGCCGCTGACCAGCTCAATCAGAGAGGTCACTCTGTTACTGTATTCGAGCGTTCCGACCGTGTAGGCGGTTTGCTTATGTACGGTATTCCGAATATGAAACTTGAAAAAGAAGTTATCGACCGTAAAATTTCTATTATGAAAGAAGAGGGCGTTGAATTTAAAACAGGCGTCAATGTAGGCAAAGATGTAAAAGCTAAAAAATTGCTTGACGAATACGACAGAGTTATACTCTGCTGCGGCGCATCCAACCCAAGAGATATTAAGGTTAAAGGCAGAGAAGCTAAAGGCATTTACTTTGCTGTTGATTTTCTTAAATCAACTACTAAAGCTTTGCTTGACAACGGCTTAAAGGACGGCACTTATATTTCCGCTAAAGGTAAAAATGTTATGGTTATCGGCGGTGGTGATACAGGTAACGACTGTGTCGGAACAAGTATTCGTCACGGCGCTAAATCAGTTCTCCAGCTTGAGATGATGCCAAAATTACCCGACAAGCGTACTGCCGACAATCCATGGCCGCAGTGGCCGAGAGTCTGCAAGACAGATTACGGTCAGGAAGAGGCTATTGAAGTATTCGGTCACGATCCACGAGTTTATCAGACAACTGTTAAAGAGTTTATTTCAGATGACAAGGGTAACCTCAAAGGCGCAGTTCTTGTAAAGCTCAAGCCTGAAAAGGACGAAAAAACAGGCAGACTTATGATGAAAGAAGTCGAGGGTTCGGAATACACTGTTGATGTTGAGCTTGTACTCATTGCGGCAGGTTTCTTAGGTTCGGAAAGTTATGTTACAAAAGCATTTGGCGTTGAAGTAAACGCAAGAACAAATGTGGCAACCGCAGAAGGCTCCCACGCAACAAATGTTAAAAATGTATTTACAGCCGGAGATATGCACAGAGGACAGTCCCTTGTAGTATGGGCAATTCGTGAAGGCAGAGATGTTGCCAAAGAGGTTGATTTAAGCCTTATAGGTTACACAAATCTTTAATGTATAATAATTAAATCTTCCATTATCTAAAAAAATGCACAACGGTTTTTATCGTTGTGCATTTGCTTTTTATGATTATAAGAGTGAAACATTGATTATCTTTAGTTTTTAGCAAACTACTTTGCTAAGTGATTATAAAGGTTCTTTATCAAAAGTTGGGGTAAATTATGGTTTAGCGGAGTGTCGGTCGGGGATTGAAATTTAGCTAACGCTAAATTATCCTCCAAAAAGCAAAAAAAGTTTACTCAATTTTTTCAAAAATTGCGGGTTTGGGCAGCGCCCATAA